>Ga0302311_10000467_pt1 | contig 51093 bp, 53 predicted proteins | sample III_Palsa_N1_3_FD_200449 | JGI IMG/M metagenome (GOLD analysis project Ga0302311, IMG submission 200449) | Peat permafrost microbial communities from Stordalen Mire near Abisko, Sweden - III_Palsa_N1_3 | ecosystem: Environmental > Terrestrial > Soil > Palsa > Peat permafrost | place: Sweden... | reverse complement strand
GTGTGAAAACCGGCGGATGCTCCACCATCCAGATCTCATCCGCGGTGGTGGGGCTACGTTCATCGGTGAACCGCTGCATCGCACGCCACGTCGGCTCGTAGGGCACAATGCCGAGGAATTTCACCACGGGTGCGGCGACCACCGACGTACTCGCCACCACGGGGGTCTCGCTAGCCGCCACCGAGGGCTCGCTCGCCGCCACAGGGATCTCACCCGCCGCCACAGCGATTGGCGCAGCCATCGCGGACTCAGCGCACCGCCGACGCGGCCAGCTTCTGATTGTCGAGGCCCGCGTTGTTGCGCGCCAACGCCTGCTCCGCCCGATAACTCGAACGCACCAACGGCCCCGACACGCACTCCAAAAAGCCCAACGCCAACGCCCACTCGCGATACCGGTCGAATTCCTCCGGCGTCACAAAGCGCTCAATGTTCAAATGGTTCGGCGTGGGCCGCAGGTACTGGCCGAGCGTCAGAATATCCACCGACGCCGCCCGCAAATCGACCATGGTCTGACGAATTTCCTCCTCGGTCTCACCCAACCCCAGCATCAAGCTAGTCTTGGTCAACACCGCAGGCCGATGACTCTTCGCAGCTTTCAGCACCGCCAATGTCTGCTCATACCCCGCGCGCGGGTCCCGCACCGGGTGCGTCAGCCGTTGGACAGTCTCCACATTCTGTGCAAACACGTCGAGCCCTGACTCGAGTACCGTGTTCACGTCCTCGAGAACGCCCGCGAAATCCGGTGTCAACGCTTCCACCGCCGTCCCCGGATTGCGCCGCTTGATGGCGCGAATGGCCGCCGCGTAATGCGCCGCGCCGCCGTCCGGCAGGTCGTCCCGATTCACCGAGGTGAGCACCACGTACTTCAGGCGCATCAACTCCACCGAGTGCGCCGTATTCTCCGGCTCCTCCGCATCGAGCCACCCCCGCGGGTTGCCCGTGTCGACGGCGCAGAAGCGGCAGGCCCGGGTGCACACCGACCCCATCAACATGATGGTGGCCGTTCCAGCGTTCCAGCATTCCCCGATATTGGGGCACTTAGCCTCCTCGCACACGGTGCTGAGGCGATGCTCCCGAACGATGTTTTTGACCGTCGCGAACTCCGTTCCGCTGGCCATCGGCGCCCGTAGCCACGCCGGTTTGCGCATCGTGGTGGCATCGCCCGCGGAGCGTCGAATACCGTCCCGAATGGCCGTAAACCCTTGAGCCGTCGTATATTTTTCGCCGCTGCGCGCCGCGCGCGGTTCACCGGGCGAGGCGCCTGACGCGCCATTGACGGGCGCCGGGCCGGACGCCTGGGTAATAGGGATGCCTTTGAATTCGGACATACCCCATTGTACCCCAGGCACCCCTTTTCGTGCCCTGCAGCCACCTTACAACCCGGCATTTGCCCCAGCCGCGGCGCCTACCCCTAAACGCGGGGTCTACCCGTTCAGCGCCTTCAGCCGCTCCGGCGTCCCGACATCCTCCCACGGCCCTGTATAGAGTTCGGCGCTACAGCACCCCGCCGCCATGGACCGCAGCAACAATGGTTTCAGCGGAAACACCCCATCGGTGCAGCCGGCGAAGAAGTCCGGCCGATACACGGCGATACAACCGAAGGTGTACTGCGTCGGGGCCGCCGCCACCGCCAATCCCCGCTCCAGACCAAAATCACCCCGCGGGTGCTGCGGCGGATTGGGCACCAGCACGATGTGCGAATCGCGTCCCTCCGGCAGGTGCAACCGCTCGAAGGCATAGTCGGTGAAAATATCCCCGTTCACCACAGCAAAGGGCGCCCCGCCCAGCAACGGCAGCGCGCGGAAAATCCCGCCCGCAGGCTCGAGCGCCTGCGGAATTTCCTCGCTGTAGTGAATCGACACGCCATACCGCGACCCAGTTCCCAAATAATCGCGAATCAAGGAGCCCAACCACGCCAGGTTGATGACAATGCGCTCGAAGCCCGCCTGCGCAAGCCGTTCCACGTGATATTCGATGAGCGGCTTGCCATGCACGCGCAGCAAGGGCTTCGGCAGAGTGTCGGTCAACGGTCGCATGCGCTCGCCGCGCCCCGCGGCCAATATCATCGCAGTCTTCACGCGTCGCTCCGCCCCGCACCCTCATCCGTCACCTTGGCGAGCGCACCCACTCGCGTCTGCGCCGGGCCGAAGGTAGGATCGATGAACTCTTTCAAGTAACGCGCGAACTCCGCGGTCTCCCCGTAAACTGCCGCGGTTTCCCTCGTATAATCCAGCACGCGCGGCAAGTCATTGAGATAGCCGCGCTTCCCATCGCGATAATAGAGACGCGCGAAAATCCCCAGCACTTTGATGTGCCGCTGTAGCCCCATGAGATCGAACCAGCGCACGAAATCCGCGGCGTTACCCACCGAACTCACGCCCGCGCGCATCAACTGGTCGCGGTAATCATTGAGCCACGCCAGCACCCGCTGGCGCGGCCACGCGATATAACAATCCTTGAGCAGCGACGCTACATCGTAGGTAACAGGTCCCCACACCGCGTCCTGAAAATCAAGGATGCCGGGATTGCGCTCCGCCGTGAGCAAGAGATTTCGCGAGTGATAATCCCGATGCACGAAGGCCTTGGGCTGCGACAGCGCGGCCGATGCCAGGCCGTCGAACAAGCGATCGAGCATTTGCCGTTCACTCGGGCCCACCGGCAATCCCAGATGCCGGTCCAGGAACCACCCCGGCAACAGTTCCATTTCGCGCAGCAGCAAGGGGCGATCGTACGGAGGCAGGGCGCGTGAGGACTCGACGTTCGTCGTCTGCATGACCACCAACGAAGCCAACGCGTCAGCGTATAATCGATCGACCTCTCGATTACGCTCGGCCTGTCGATGGGCCTTGAGCTCATCCAGGTATTGCAAATTCCCGAGATCCGACAGCAGCAAGAAGCCCTGGGTCGCTTCCTGCGCCAAAATCAGCGGGGCGTTCAGATTCATGCCCGCCAGCAGGCGCGCCACGCGCACGAAGGGCGCCACGTCCTCTTTATCCGGCGGAGCGTCCATGACGATGTAGGTGTCCGCACCGCGGGTCACGCGAAAATAGCGCCTGAAACTCGCATCGGCCGAGGCAGGCTCGATGCGACTGCCGGCAAATCCTAGATCCTCCACGACCCAACGCGTCAGCGCCGCCAGACGGGAATCGCTTGCATCCGATACACCCATGCTTGACCATTCGCACACCGCAAATGCGGCGATTAAGTATACCGACTAAGGCGATTCACTTTGCCCATGCCTTTCAACGTTCGGGCCGCTTTGGCTATATGGACATGCCTAGCGGCGGCTGCGACGGTTCACGCCGGCGATATGTGCCCCGCTCCCCCGCACCACTCCAAGGCGCCCGCGGTGCCCATCGCCGACGGCGATCACCTCATTCATATCGAGAGCGACGACGCCAGCGTCGACAGCGAAGGCCACGCCGTGGTGAACGGCCGGGTCATTGTTCGCCAGGACGCGCGTACCGTCGCCGCCGACTCCATGACCTACGACCGGGACACCGGCAAAATGACGGTCACCGGCAAGGTGGACTTCGAAGACCCCAAACTGCGCATCAAGAGCGAGTCTGGCGACTACGACGCCCTCGCCGGCGCGGACTTCGACAAAGCCAATTTTCAGATCCTCGAACGCAACGGCCGCGGCTTCGCGCAAAAGATGTCGGCCACTCCCGACGGCAAGGTCAGCCTGGACCAGGTGCGCTATACCACCTGCCCTGTGGGCAATGAGGACTGGATGCTGCAAGCCTCATCCATCAATTTGGACACCACTGCGGAAGAGGGCGTGGGTCGCGGCGTCGTCATGCGATTCAAGGACGTGCCGATTTTCTACACGCCCTATATCTCTTTTCCACTCGGCGACGAGAGAAAGAGCGGCGTGCTGTTCCCGAGCTTCGGCCACTCGGGCTCGAATGGCTACGAGATCGAGATTCCCTACTATTTCAATTTGGCGCCGAACTACGACCTCACTCTGACGCCGAGCTATTTATCGGCGCGCGGCGTGCAATTGAGCGAGGAGTTTCGCTATCTGACCGAGAGTTCGCATGGCGTCATTGACGGCAGCTTCCTGCCCAACGACACGCAGGAACACGGCAATCGCACCTACTTTCACTTCAATGACGTGACCAACCTCGCTGAGGGCCTGCGTTTCGACACCGACGTCACCAGCGTCAGCGACGTCGACTATTTCTCGGACTTCTCGGTGGGTTCCGAACAAACCAGCGTGACCTTTCTGGAACGCCGCGCGGAAGTTCTCTACTACGACGACGACTGGCGCATCCGCGGCGAGCTGCAGAATTTCCAGACCATCGACTCGCTCCTGTCCGATCTGGATCGGCCCTATTCCAGCGTGCCGCGCATCGAAGCCGAGGGACTCTGGCCCATCAAGAACAGCAATCTGGAATTCGCGCTGAATTCCGAATTCGTCAACTTCATGCACAAGGACATCAACGACGTCCTGTACTTCAATCCCAATACCAACGCGAGCGTTCCGCCGGTGTTTCCCACCGGCGTCCGCGTCGACGTGTCGCCGGAGGTGCGCTGGTCCGCGCGCGAGGCCGGGTATTTCTTCGAGCCGGCCGTCGGCTACCATTTTACCCAGTACGACTTGGAGAATGCCGGCCCGGGACTTCCCAGCACGCCCACCCGGACACTGCCCTATGCCCGCCTGGACACCGGCTTGGTATTCGAAAGAGAAGCGGGGTCGCAGGGCCAGCGCACCCAGACTCTCGAACCTCGCCTGGTCTATAGCTACGTGCCTTATCGCAACCAGAGCGAACTGCCGATTTTCGACACCGCCGTGCCGGATTTGAACCTGACCGAGCTGTTCCGCACCAATCGCTTCGTGGGCGATGACCGCATCAGTGATGCCAACCAGATAGCCGCCGGCCTCACCACGCGGTTATTCGACAGCGTGTCGGGTACCCAGTACCTCTCCGCCACCATCGGCCAGATCCGCTACCTGTCCATTCCTCGGGTCACCATCCCCGAGGATCCCTTGCTGACGAATTACTACTTGAACGATTGCGGCGGCAACGCCGCCGCCACCACCGGCCAAGTCATGGCCCTGCCGAACCCCTTTGCCACCGCCGACCTATTTCTGCCCCGGGTGCGCGCGCAGACGGTGAATCCCACCCCTGGGCAGCCCTGCGTGAATGCTGCCGGCCAGTTGGTGATCGTCCAACCCGGCCAGATCAGCGAGCAATTTCCCGCCTCGGACATCGTCACCGAGGTAGCCCTGACGGCCTACAAGAACATCAGCGTCAATTTGAACTACCAGTGGAACCCCTATACCTCGCACACCGACAAGGAAGAGGTTGGGCTCCAATACCACCCCGACAACTCCAAGGTCGTGAACCTGGAATACCGCTTCCAAACGGGCATCCTGAAACAGTGGGACGGCTCCTTCGTTTGGCCGATTGCGGGCCACTGGAACACCGTCGGCCGTTGGGTGTACTCCCTCAGGCAGACCTACGACAACATCCCCCAGGCCGCCCAGACCCTCGAGCAAGTGGCTGGAATTGAATACAAAAGCTGCTGTTACCGGATCCAGATCGTGCAGCGACGGTATCTGACCAGCCACACAGTCAACGGCGCACTGGATACCTCGTTTGCATTACAATTGGAACTGACGGGCTTGAGTTCGGTCGGAAAGCCTGCGGATTCGTTCCTGCAGAAGGAGATTCGCGGCTACCCCATCCGCGATCCGAGCACTGGCGATGTTCCCTAGAACTCTCGAATTCCTACGTAGACTACTTATGACAACCCGGATTCTTCATTCCCGACGTTTCGATCGGTTTCAGCGCCCTGTAGCCGGCCGACTCCTGCGCCCCGGCCGGTTTCAGCGCCTGATAGCCGTCATTTGCGGCCTGGCGAGCGCCTTTTTGGTCGCCGGACCCGGATTGCAAGCCCAAACCCGCGATATTGGCGTCCATGGCGAAATGCTGGATCGTATCGCCGCCGTGGTGAACGACGGCCTGGTGCTAAAGAGCGAACTCGACTCCCAAATGGAATCCGTGACCAAGCGTCTCCAGGAGCAGAAGGTCGAATTGCCCTCCCAGAGCGTGCTCAAGCAGCAGGTTTTGGACCGCCTGATCCTGCAGGAAATCGAGGCCCAACGTGCAAAACGCGTGGGTTTGACCATTTCCGACGAGCAGTTGAACGGGGCCCTGCAGGAAATTGCCCAGCGCAACAAGATCCCCTTCGACCAGCTGCCCACGGCGCTGGAAGCCCAGGGCGTGGATTACAAGCAGTACCGCGAGTCCATGCGCAAGGAGCTGACCTTGAGCACCTTGCGGCAGCGCGACGTCATCGCCCATATCAACGTCACTCCGCATGAATTGGATCAGTACCTGCAGCGCCAGGAGACCTCCGCGGCGAATGACGAGTTCAACGTGTCGCATATCCTGCTATCGCTGCCGGCGGCCGCCACCCCGCAACAGCTGGATGAGATCACCAAGAAGGCCCAGGACCTGGCCGTGCGCGCCAAGAAGGGCGAGGACTTCGGTCAACTGGCCATTGCCAACTCCAACAGTCAAACGGCCCTGGACGGCGGACAGCTGGGATGGCGCAAAGGCACCCAGATGCCGCAGTTCATTTTGGATCTCGTAACCAAGATGAAGGCCGGTGAGGTCAGCGACCCGGTGCGTACACCCAGCGGCTTCCACATCGTCAAGCTCAACGAACGCCGCAGCGGCGAGGCGCAGGTCATCGTCAATCAAATTCACGTGCGCCACATTCTGTTGAAGCCGAACGAATTGGACGATGACGAAACCGTCCGCCAGAAGCTCGGCAAGCTGCGCGAGCGCATTCTGAAAGGCGAAGACTTTGCCGGCATCGCCTCGGCCACGTCCGAGGACCCGGGCTCCGCGCCCGATGGCGGCGACTTAGGCTGGAGCGGGCCGGGTACTTTCGTTCCCGAATTCGACAAGGCCATTGCCGATCTCAAAGTGAACGAAATCAGCCCTCCCTTCAAGACCCGCTACGGCTGGCACATCGTACAAATGCTGGGCACTCGCACGTATGACAGCACGGATGACGTACGTCGTCAGCACGCCTTCGCCGCGATCCGCGAGAGCAAGGCGGACGAAGAAACCGAGTTATGGCTGCGCCGGCTCCGCGACGAGGCCTTCGTTGAGGTCAAGATGTGATGATGCCGTACACCTTCGTTTTGCCCGTCGACGTTGCTTTGCTCGTCGACAGTCAGATGTAGGTGTACACCCCGCGGGTTGTCATTACCTCGGGTGAGCCGGCGGGCATCGGTCCGGATGCCTGCGTCCTTCTGGCTCAAAGCGCTTGGCCTGCGGATCTGATCGTCGCCGGCGACGCCGCGGTGCTCGAACAGACGGCGGCCGCACTCAAGCTACCGCTGCGCATCTCGCGCTACGACCCCACCCTGCCTGCGAGTTCTCATACGGCCGGCACCATGAAGGTGCTGCACATTCCCACGGCCGAACCGGTGCAGGCCGGCGTGCTGAATTCGCACAATGCAGCCTACGTTCTCGCGATGCTGGATCGCGCCTGCGACGGCTGCATGAACGGAGAGTTCGCAGCCATGGTCACCGCACCGGTACAGAAAAGTACCATCATGGATGCGGGCTACGAGTTCACGGGTCACACCGAGTATCTCGCCGCCCGAACCCGCGCCGCCCTGCCGGTCATGATGCTGCTCAGCGGCGAATTGCGCGTGGCATTGGTGACCACGCATTTGCCGCTCGCCGATGTGCCGCGGGCCATTACACGCGAGCGGCTGCTTGCCACCTTGCGCATCGTGCATCACGACCTCGAGCGTCATTTCGATATCGCCTCGCCGCGCATTTCCGTGCTGGGGCTCAACCCGCATGCCGGTGAATCGGGGCACTTGGGCCGCGAAGAAATCACCGTGATCGCGCCGGCCATTCGCGACTTGCAACGCGAGGGCTTGAACGTGCGCGGCCCGCTTCCCGCGGACACGGCCTTCGCACCGCAGTTTCTCGCGGATGCCGATGTGGTGGTCGCCATGTACCACGATCAAGGACTGCCGGTGATCAAGCACGTGGGCTTCGGCAACGCCGTCAATGTCACATTGGGCCTTCCTATATTGCGCACCAGCGTGGACCATGGCACGGCGCTCTCGCTGGCACGCACCGGCCGGGCTGATGTCGGAAGCCTTCGCGCTGCGCTGTCGCTCGCAGTACAACTGACCCGCTCGAGCACCGAACCGCCCGGTGCGGCCACCCGAGCGAGTTCTTAGCGTGCAAGTACGTAAGCGCTTCGGCCAGCACTTCCTGCATGACCCCGCCATTATTCGCCGCATCGTCGATGGCGTAGCGCCAATGCCCGGCGAGCGCCTGGTCGAGGTGGGCCCCGGCCGCGGCGCATTGACCTGGGGTCTGTTGGCGCGGGCAAAAGACATGGACGTCATCGAGATCGACCGGGATTTGGCGGAAACGTTGCGCGCCGATCCGCGTGCCGATGCGCACCTGCGCATTCACGTCGAGAATGTCCTGGACACGAATTTCGTCGCCCTACGCGGCAGCGGACCGCCGCTGCGTATCGTCGGCAACCTGCCCTATAACATTTCCACGCCGCTACTTTTCAAACTACTCCTGCAGCGCTCGGCGATCTTGGACATGCATTTCATGCTGCAGAGAGAAGTGGTCGAGCGTATGGCCGCCCAGCCCGGCGGCAAGGAATACGGCCGTTTGACCGTCATGCTGGCCGCTTACGCCGAGGTCGAAGCCTTATTCGACGTCGGGCCGGGCGCCTTCCGGCCCCCGCCCAAGGTGTGGTCAGCCATCGTGCGCCTGCGCCCAGCGACAGGCCCGCGATTCAACATCGGCGACGAGGGCGCGTTGCGGACGCTGGTGACGTCCGCATTCTCGTATCGTCGCAAAACGCTGAAGAATAGCCTCAAAACCCTGTTGACCGGAGAGGAAATCGAAGCCTGCGGCATCGACCCTACGGTTCGGCCGGAAACCCTGACGCCGGCGCAATTCGGCCAGCTCGCCGTCGCGTATAGCCGCGTCCGCCGCGAGCTTGCGCGACAAAGCGCCTGACTCCGTTATACTCGACCACCATGCCTGCCTATCAGAAAGTCCTCGTCGTGCTGGATCTGTCCGCCGACAGCGAACAGGTAGCCGCCGCCGGGCGGGATATGGCGGCTCATGCGCAGGCGCAAATCGTCCTCCTGCACGTCGTCGAGTTCATCCCGGTCGAGCCCATGGGCGAGTCCCTGATGCCCACCGTGCAGATCGAAGAGGAACTCATCAAACGGTCGAACGCCAAGCTGCAGGATCTAGCGACGCGGCTCGGACTCGGCGCCGCCACGCTGCTGGTGAAAGCCGGCAACATCAAGGCGGAAATTCTCAGCGTGGCGAGGGATTTCGCTGCGGATTTGATAGTCGTCGGGAGCCGCGAGCGGCATGGCATCGCGATTTTGGTCAATTTCACGGAAGACACCGTTCTGCACGCCGCCCATTGCGACGTGCTGGCGGTGCGCCTAAAGTAGGGCGAGCATGGAGACACCTGAGCCTCCCTCATTGAAAATCCGCGTGGAGGTCGAGACTTCCTATATCGAGGAACAGTCGGACCCGCGCGACAAGCGGTTCGTCTTTTCATACACCATCACCATTCGCAACGAAGGCAAGGTGCCGGCGCGCCTGCTCACGCGCCATTGGATCATCACCGACGCCAATGGCAACGTGAAGGAAACACGCGGCGATGGCGTGGTCGGAGAACAGCCTTACCTGAAGCCCGGGCAGGGTTTTCGCTACTCCAGCGGCGCCGTCATTGAAACGCCGGTCGGCACCATGCAGGGGAGCTACCAAATGATGGCCGACGATGGCCAACAATTCGATGCTCCGATCGCACCTTTCCGGCTAGCCATGCCGGGAGTGCTGCACTAGCGCGGCGGGGTCGTTCTCGTCCCCGGAGAGCTTCGATGGCGCTATACGCAATCGGCGATATTCAAGGTTGCGACGCCGAACTCGGCGCGCTCCTGAGGTCCCTGAAATTTTCCGCGGATCGCGATCGGCTCTGGTTTGTCGGCGACCTCGTGAATCGAGGGCCCGAATCGCTCGACGCCCTGCGGCGCATTCGCGCATTGGGCGATGCCGCAATCGTCACGCTAGGCAACCACGACCTGCACTTGCTGGCGGTTTCTTACGGGTTGGCCCGCACCCGCACCGACGACACGCTGGCCGACATACTCACGGCGCCGGATCGCGACGCACTGCTCGAATGGCTCATCCAGCGGCCACTGCTGCATGACGATCCCGACCTCAATCTTTGCGTCATCCACGCAGGTCTCGCGCCCCAATGGGACATGGACACCGCCCGCTCCTGCGCCCGCGAATTCGAACGGGCGCTCCGCGACAACCCGCGCGGACTATTCGAGAACCTGTATGGAGACGAACCCGACATCTGGGACGAGTCGTTGACGGGAATGGCACGCCTGAGGTTCATCGCCAATTGTTTTACGCGTCTACGCTATGTCGATGCGCGCGGACGGCTGGCCTTGAAGGCGAAGGGGTCGCCCAAAAAAGGGCAGATCAAGTCCCTCATCCCCTGGTTCGAAGCGCCGGGCGCTCGCTGGCAGGGCCGGCGCGTGGTCTTTGGCCACTGGTCCACGCTGGGATTTTTCAGCAATTCATCGGTAATCGCTCTCGACACCGGTTGTGTATGGGGCGGCAGTCTGACGGCACTGCGCCTGGATGTGGTCGACGCCAAGCCCGTGCAAGTTCCCTGCAGAGCCTTAAGGACGCCGTAGCGATCACGACGCCGGCGAGTTGCGCTGCGCGGCCGCTTCACCCGGCGGCAGCGGTCGCAGCACCTCTCCGCGCAGCATGAAATGGCTGCCGCTCAATTCGTTCGGGATGCAGGTAACGTCCTGGCGCACATTTCGCGTTACCAACTTCGGCAAAATCTGCCGGGCAAACTGTTCCACCAGTTCGCAATCGCCGATACCCATATTGCGAAAGGCATCGGTGGTGATACTGAAGGCCACGAAACGCGCATCGGTGGGCGCCAAATCGCCTGCCCGCACCGGCTTTGCCGCGAGGTCCGGCAGCGCCGGCGCGGAGAAAGTAATGCTCAAGTGCGGCCCCGCCGCGGAAACTCGTCCACGCTCATCGTCCTCGCAGCCCATGGCCACGATGGTGGGATCGCGGCGCGCCCCGAGGTCGAGCAGCATGGCACGCACCTTGTCGCGCAACCCCTCGCAGGAATAGCGCGCCGTGCGGCCCACGTAGAAGAATTCCACATGGCGCTCCTTCCACACCGCCGCAACCGGGTTACCGGTGATCGGATACGGCGCAGCCGCCTGTGGCGCCGCTCCCGGTACGGCGGCTCCCTGCACGGCTGCCGCCGCCTGAGCCGCGACCGCCCACACCGGAACGCCGATACCGACTTGCACGACCGCGCAGGTTTGGAGCACCGCCAAAACACATTTCATGGCGTCTAAGACCACGACCCAGGCTACGAAGTTTCAAGGGGCCGCTATAATGACGCCATGCCTATATCCCCGCCTTTCAACCTGCGGCTGTGGATTGACCAGCACCGTCATCTGCTCAAGCCACCCGTCGGTAACAAGCTGCTATTCCAAGACGCCGAATTCATCGTCATGGCGGTGGGCGGACCGAATTCCCGGAAGGATTTCCATCACGACCCGGGTGAGGAACTCTTCTACCAGCTCGAAGGCGATATCGTGCTGCGGCTGGTCCAGGACAATGGCATCACGGACATGCCCATCCGCGAGGGCGAGATATTTCTCCTCCCGCCCGAAGTGCCGCATTCGCCGCAACGTCCTGCGGCTACGGTGGGAATCGTCGTCGAACGACGCCGCCGCAGCGACGAGTTGGACGGGTTCTCCTGGTACTGCGAGACATGCGGCAATCGCCTCTATATCGAGCGCGTACCCGTGACTAACATCGAAACGCAACTCCCGGCCGTGTTCCAACGTTTTTTCTCGAACCTCGAGCACCGGACCTGCAAAGTCTGCGGCAATGTCATGGCGGCGCCAACCTGAAACACCCGGAACTCAATGCGGCCGCCGCGCTGGCGCTGGATGTCCAGGATCCGCTGGCGTCCTTTGCGGCGGAATTTCACGCCCCCTACGACTCCAACGGCCGCAAGGTAGTGTACCTATCCGGGCATTCGCTGGGCCTGCAACCCAAGTCCGCTGCGCAGTACATCGAACAAGAATTGGCCGATTGGCGGCGCCTCGGCGTGTTGGGCCACCATGAGGCGCAGCGTCCGTGGATCGGTTATCACGAGGCGCTGACCGCACCACTGGCCAGCCTGGTGGGCGCGGGCGAGACCGAAGTCGTCGCGATGAACTCGTTGACCGTGAACCTCCATCTCATGATGGTGAGCTTCTTCAGACCCGACGCCGCGCGCAATAAAATACTGATCGAAAAATCCGCCTTTCCCTCGGACCGCTACGCCGTCGTGTCGCAGCTCGAATTCCACGGCCTGAATGCCGCGGAGCACCTCATCGAAGTCGAGCCCCGAGCCGGCGAGCGTCACCTGCGAACGGAAGACCTGCTGTCGCGCATCGAGCAGGAAGGCCCGCGCTTGAGCCTGGCGCTTCTGCCCGGCGTTCAATACCTGACCGGACAGAACTTGGACTTGCCGCCGCTCATCGCCGCCGCGCAACAGGCCGGCGCGCGGGTCGGCTTGGATCTCGCGCATGCCGTCGGCAACACCCCGCTGCAACTTCACGACTGGAACGCGGATTTCGCAGTGTGGTGCAGCTACAAGTATCTCAACGCCGGCCCGGGCGCGGTAGGCGGTTGCTTCGTCCACGAACGTCACGCAGGGTCCACGCAATTGCCGCGCTTTGCTGGGTGGTGGGGTCAGAACAAGATCACCCGCTTCGACATGGGGCCCGACTTCACGCCCATCGTCGGCGCCGAAGGCTGGCAAGTCAGCAATCCGCCCATTTTCTCCACCGCGCCGCTGCTCGCATCCCTGGATATTTTTCGCCGCGCAGACCTTCCGCGCCTGCGCGAAAAGTCCGTGGCGTTGACAGGGTTTCTGCAGCGCCTAATCGAGGGACTGCTCCCCGAATCGGTTGAGATCATTACACCGAGCGCGCCTCGAGACCGCGGGTGCCAGCTGAGTCTGCGCCTCGCGCGGCCCGCGCACGAAGCTCGCCGCTGCCATCAACGCTTGACCGCCGCCGGCATCATCGGCGATTGGCGCGAACCCGACATCCTGCGCTTCGCGCCGACGCCGCTTTACAACTCCTACAGCGACGTCTTCGCCGCCGTCGACGGACTTACACGGGCGATGGCGCCGTGACGACCTCCGCGGCCCTGCAGGGCCCCGTGAGCATTGTCGGTGCCGGGCCCACCGGTGCGCTCCTCGCCATCCTTCTGCAGCGCCGCGGCCTTTCCGTGACGCTGTACGAAAGTCGTAGCGACCCGCGCGGCACTCCCGGCGAGTCCGGACGCTCCATTAATCTCGCCTTGGCCGACCGCGGTATCCATGCTCTGAAGCTCGCCGGCGTCTATGACGATATCGCTCCCTTCCTTCGCGCCATGCGCGGTCGCGGAGTGCACCAACGCGACGGCAGCGAATCCCTGCACCTGTACGGCCGGCGGGCGAGCGAAGTCATTTATTCCGTCTCTCGTCACCGCCTCAATCAAGCCCTGCTGGATGTCGCGGCCGCAGCCCACGTGAACATCCAGTTCGAGCACCGGCTGGACGATATGGATTTTGCGAACGGCACCGCGCAGCTACGCGACGAGTGCAATGCGCGGACGCTGAGCATTCCCCTGCGACCCCTGCTCGCAGCCGATGGAGCCGGCTCGACGGCGCGGCGGCGCATGACGGCAGCGGGATTCATACGTAGCCGTGAAGCAGAACTCGACCACGGATATAAGGAACTGTCCATTCCCGCCGGGCCGAATGGCGAGTATCGCCTTACAGCGGATGCGCTGCATATTTGGCCGCGCGGCAATTTCATGCTGATTGCACTGCCGAATGCGGACGGCAGCTTTACTGCGACACTGTTTCTCGCGAAGCACGGCACGCCGGGCTTCGACACCCTGAACTCTGACGCGTCCATCGACGGCTTTCTGAGCAGGGAATTTCCCGACGTGCGCACACTCATGCCGAACTGCGTCGCGGAGTTCAAACAGCACCGTACGGGCTTCCTCGGCACCGTGTACGCGGACGGTTGGAGTGCCGGCGGCATGGCCGCACTGATCGGCGACGCGGCTCACGCCATCGTGCCGTTTCACGGACAAGGTATGAATTGTTGCTTCGAAGACTGCCTCGAGTTCATGGCATGCCTCGACGGCAGAGCCTCCTGGGACGAGGTATTCACCGACTTCTTCGCGGCGCGCAAACAGAACACCGATGCCATCGCGGCTATGGCCTTGGAAAATTACCTGGAAATGCGCGAACGCGTCGCCGATCCGACGTTTCGTCTGCAGCAGAATCTGGCCTTGGAACTGGAGCGCCGGCATCCGCAGCGCTTCATCCCGCGGTACTCCATGGTGATGTTTCACCACGAAATTCCTTACCAGGTGGCGCAACGACGCGGGGCCATCCAAAACCGCATACTCACCGAACTCACCGCTCATGCCGGAAGTTTGGACGAGGTGGATTACCAACGCGCGGCGGCGGACGTCAACCGTGAACTGCCGCCGATTTCAACGGCACACGATCAAGGGTAACAAAGCTAAAGGCATGGCTATTGCGTTCGTCCGCCTCGTGACGCTCGCGCTCGGTCTCGACCCAAGCGGCACTGCGCCAACCGTCGAAAAAAGCGTCGCCATCAGCCACTCGCGCATGCACCAGCGTGAGGTGAATGCGCGACGCCAATGGCAGGCTCAAGCGATACACTTCCGCGCCGCCGATAACCATGAGCGCCGCCCCGGCGCTCAATGACCCGCGCGCGGCATCGACGCTCCCGACCACGGAGCAATCCGCAGCCTGAAAGTCCGGCGAACGGGTCAGCACCAAGTTGGTACGTCCCGGCAATGCCTTGCCGATGGACTCGAAGGTCTTGCGACCCATGAGCACTGTCTTGCCAAGCGTCAATGCTTTGAAGCGCCGCAAATCCGTCGGCAGGCGCCAGGGCAGCTGATTATCACGGCCGATCACGTCGTTTTCGGCCACGGCAACCACCAGTTCGAGGGCGGCTGAGCGATCAGCCGCCTCACTGTGCGGCCCTCCGGCCGCTGCTCGCAATCGCTCCATCAACTTTTACTCGAGTAAGGGAAGTGGGACTTATACCCCCACCGCACCGAACTCGCCAGCCGCCTCACTGCGGCTATCAAACGCTACCCTTGCGGAACGCTAAGCGCGCGCCGCACTCGGTGTGCCGGATACGCGCCCCGGGCTCGGCGCCCCCGGCTACGCGCCCCGACTAGTTCCGCGAGGCCAACGTGGTGCTCTTCGCTTCCACCGGAGTCGTGGTGATGGCCGTTACCGTGCCGCGCGAATCCGCAGAGCACACCGCGTGCGAAATGACGGAGCCGGTCTTCGTGTCACGCGCATCCATGGTGAAGGTGTATTCGGTCGGGTAGAAATCGGCCAGCGCGCTGCCGAAGCTGCTGCGATAAGCCAGTTTGTAGCCAGGAGCGGTGCCGGCCGTGTTGGTCACGGTGCTGGCGAACGCCGCAGCGCATGCCTTGACAGAGGCCTTCTCGGGCGACGCATTGGCGATTAGGGGGGAGAAAGCGGCAATGGTGACGGCCGCGAAAGCAATTTTACGAATGTTCATGGTGGTATTCCTTGATGTCAAAAATACCAACGCCCCACCGTCAATCTACGCAGGGCCAATTGCCTCTACAAACGAGAAAAAATTTCAGCTCGTGCAAATTTCCTCATCTGTAGGGTAATCGCGACACTGGGAGCCTCCTAAGCAACACGGCAGCTCTTTAATATCCACTGAGTGAGCTCTTGCAAGTCCGCGCGTGCCGTATCTTCGGGTCGATGTAATAGGACGTAGTTCTCATTTGTGGTCAGTTCCGCTTCAAATAATTTGACCAACCCGCCGGCAACGAAGCGGTCCGCACTGAGTCGCGCAGGCACCAAGGCGACACCCACTCCCTGTTCAGCGGCGAGCACAACCGCGGACATGGTATCCAAGCGCACCAAACGGTTGGGCTTGATGGGGGGGATTCCCAACCCCAGCGCCCAGCGCTCCCAAGCATCGCGCCGCTCTTCATGCAGCAGCAAGGTCTTGCCATTGAGATCGCTGTAACGATCGATGGGATTTTCCAGCAGAAACTCCGGCGAACAGGCGGCAATGAAACTCTGCGCGAATAGCTCATGCACCGTGAGACCTTCCCAGGGACCGGTGCCCACCACGATGGACAGGTCAGCCTCGGGCGGATGAGTCTTCGGCGCGGAGAACGTGGTCTCGATGCGAATATCCGTTTCTTCGTTGACCTGCGAAAACGACGACAGGCGCGGCAACAGCAACTCGTTCGCGAAAAACGGCGGCACGTTCAATCGAATAATGGTGCGCCCATAGCGCACTTGTAACTGTTCCGTAATCTTTTCGAGCCTGGCGAATATATCGTTGATGTGTTCGAGGTAATGCGCGCCGGCATCGGTCAACGTCAACGTACGAACGCCGCGCTCGAACAAAGCCACGCCCAGCTGCTCCTCCAGCGCCTTGATTTGATGGCTGACGGCAGACGGGGTGACGAAAAGCTCTTCGGCAGCAGCCTTGAAGCTTTGCAGCTTGGCCGCGACCTGGAAGGTCTTTAGGAATTTGAGCGACGGCAAGCGCATAGTTCAACCAATACCTGAATAAATGGGGCGTAATTACCGTTGGGGCCCCTGACGGCATACTCCAGCTATAATACACCATTAGGTCAAAGCAACATTCGTGCCAACTGTCGAAGACACTCACATCCCGGGCGAATCACCGCCTGCCGCTGACGGGCCGCCATGTTCACGGGCGCGCCATCCCGGCCACGCACGAATCTAGCGCAGGGGATATGAGGATGCCTAAGAACATTTCTAGCCATGCCCATGTGATTACCGGCAGTTTCGGCGCCGGGAAGACCACGGCCATTCGCTGGCTCATGTCCCATAAGCCGCCGCAGGAATTCTGGGTGGTCATCCTCAACGAGTTCACCGACGCCGGCATCGACGCCCTGAGCGTCGCCGAGTCGGCGAATGGTAGCTATGACGTGCGGCTGGTTGCCGGCGGCTGCTTGTGTTGCGTCGGAGAACTCGAGTTCGGGAAGCAGCTCCGCGACATATTGAAGTCGCTCAAACCCACTCGCCTGCTCATAGAACCCAGCGGCGCGGGCCATGCGGCAGATATTGTCGACGAATTGGCCGCTTACGAGACTCAAGGGGCGCTGACTCTGGACAGCGTGATTTGCCTGGTCGATGCCCTGGACGCCGCCCGCATTCTCGAGCATCGCGAAGGCAATGAATGGTCGCAAATCCAATCCGCCGATGTGCTGCTTCTGTCCAAGGCCGATTTGGCGGGAGAATCCGAGCGGCAGGCTTTTGCCGACATCGCTGCTGCGCAGTACCCGGCGAAGGCGTTTATCGGCGACTGCACCCAGGGGATTTTGCCGAACGAGGCCCTGCAGAGTTATTTGCGGGCGCCCGGCTTCTCGCTGGTCCGGGACACAGAAACGTCGTCGCCAACCCAGGAATTCTCGGTGGGCGGTTTGCCGGGAAACATAGTGGGTACCGAAACCCACCTCCGGCAATTGGGGTTATGGGCGGTCAATTGGACTCTGCCTCGCGAGCTCACGTTCTCGCGAGTGGTCATAGAGCCTCGCATCAACTGGATGCTCGAGGCCTACCAGACCTGGCTCAAGCGACTCAAAGGCGTGTTTCGCACCGGCCCCGGGCCTTCCTGGCTCATTCAAAGCCACGGCCGCGGCCTGTCCGCGCAGGACAGCGCCTATCGGCGCGATAGCCGGTTGGAAGTGGTGTTCGACGCCAAACCCACCGAGGACTTCCTCGAGGGCTGGCGCAGTATGCTGAGAGATGCGGCGCTCGCTCCACGGAGCTGAACGGGCGTCAGGCCACGATGCCCTGCGGCCGCCGCCGGAACCACCCTGCGAGACTCAAGCGCCCCTTCTGCGTCGGCAGCACGGCATGCTCACGTCCCGCCGTGACGAAGGACACCAGCCGGCCCGCCAGCGGCTCGACGTCGCGTGTGGACTCTGCGTCGAAAAGTCGGAGCTGCCCGCCATCCGCCGGTATCCAAGACTCATTGAGATACAGCACCACCGACACCACCCGATCCTCGTGCCCCCGCGGTTGATCGACGTGGCGCGCGTATCCCGCACCGGGCGGATACCAGGCATAGTGCATTTCCAAATCGAATAGGCCGAGGTATGCCTCGCCGTTCAACTCCAAGCGCAGCCGTTCCATATCGGCCAACAGCAAGCGCTCCGCCGCGAATAGCGGCTCCCCCAGCCAGCAGGTGTCATCGCCCCGGATCTCGTCGCGTCGTACGCGCAGAGCGCCGCCAATGCGGCCCCCGGCAAACTCGCCGCGCGCCTTGCGGACCCGCGCGCATTCGATCAGCTCGCGGACTCGCGCCGCTCCAAGAAAATCATTCCTTACGCAAATCCCGTCGCCAAGGAGGACTCCGCCCTCCGATGAGCGATGCGGAGCGGCCGCCGACGGATCTTCAGCGGGCAGTGCCACGGCGTTTTTTGCGACCACCGTCCCTGGCGGTCGCCCTGCGGGCCATCGCTGGCGCGATGTCAAAAAACGCTCCAGGCGATTTTTTGCCGGACGCTCGCGAGGCCTTGCGCGCAGCCTTGGCGGGTTTCTTGGCCGCCTTTTTGTCCGCCTTGTTGGCGCTTTTCGCGGAAGTCTTTTTGGCCGCTTTTGCCGATTTTTTGGCCGACTTGCTCACCGACTTCTTGCCGCGTTGAGCGGATTTAGACGCCTTCGCGGTCTTCTTCTTGCGCGGCTTCTTGCGCGCCACCAACATCGAACCCCGGCACTTCGCGGCTCCACAGCGGCAGGCGAAAATCTCATCGACATTGGGCGGATCCTCGGGATCCCGCTCGATTTGGTAGTCGTACGCCAACTCTTCACCCGGCTGAATGGTGCGCACCGCTTCCACGTAAATACGCTTTTTCAGCGTGGTACTTTCGCAGTTGGGATCGCAGCCATGATTGATGTAGCGTGCATCGTTGCCGCCGACGCCGCCGTCGATGACCGTCTTGGAATCCACCGTGAACAGAAAGGTATGATTGTCATTGGGCTCTTTGTTCTCATAGCGCGAATCCGCCTCGTCGTGGCTGACTCGTTCGCCTAAGTACTCGGTGATTGTGGTTCCCTTGCGAATCTTCCGCAAAGCGAACACTCCGTATCCGTGGACGGGAGAGTGACGCACTTCGAACAAAGGCTGGCGGCTGGCGCTCTTCTTCATACAGTCCTATGGCTTGATTGAAAACTCATCCTCGGCACACGATCAAACGGCTCACGATCAGACGGCGATGGGCGCCTTGATCGCTGCATGATATTCGTAATTCTGAATATCGAAATCGTCAAACTGATAATCGAACATGCTGGGCGGCTTGCGCCGCAGATGCAACCGGGGCAGCGGGTACGGGGTACGCGATAGCTGCAGGTCCGCTTGTTCCAGATGATTCGAGTATAAATGGCAATCGCCGCCCGTCCAGACGAAATCGCCCACCCCCAAGTCGCATTGCTGCGCGACCATGTGGGTAAGCAACGCGTAGGAGGCAATGTTGAAGGGCACGCCCAGCAAGGCGTCGGCGCTGCGTTGATACATTTGGCAGGACAGGCGGCCATGGGCGACGTAGAACTGAAACAGCGCGTGACACGGGAGTAACGCCATTGCATCCAACTCGCCCACGTTCCAAGCGCTCACCAACAGCCGGCGCGAGTCCGGAGTGGTCTTGATCTGCTCGATGATGCGCGACAACTGGTCGATCTCGCGGCCGTCGGCGGTGCCCCAGCTACGCCACTGCTTGCCGTAAACCGGGCCCAAATTGCCGTCCGCATCCGCCCACTCGTCCCAGATGGTGACGCCGTTCTCGCGTAGATAGCGCGTATTGGTATCGCCCTTCAGAAACCAGAGAAGTTCGTGAATAATCGAGCGTAAATGCAATTTCTTGGTGGTCACCAAGGGAAAGCCTGCCGCCAAATCGAAGCGCATTTGATAGCCGAATACGCTCAAGGTGCCCGTGCCGGTACGATCGTCTTTGCGTGCGCCCGCCTGGCGTATATGGCGTAGAAAATCGAGGTACTGCTGCACGATCAGGTCCCGACCACGCTCGTGTTGTTGCCGCTCTTCTGCCCGACGCGGTATGCGATGACCATGGTAATCACGCCAAGCAATATCATCGGGGTGGTCAACAACATTCCCATGGTCAGCCAGTCGCCCAAGTGGTCGTGCCACAGATAGCCGATATTCGCATCCGGCAGCCTCACCCACTCCACCGCGAAGCGTCCACAGCCATACACCACGAGAAAGAGGCCGATAGCCGCCGCACGCGGGCGCGGCTTGCTGGTGAACCACCAGAGAATGATGAACAGCAGCAGCCCCTCCAGGCTGGCCTCGTACAGCTGCGAGGCATGCCGGGCCACTATCACCCCATCAGGGCCGGCGACGCCGAATCCCCAGGGTAGATCCGTGGGCTTACCCCAGAGTTCGCCGTTGATGAAATTTCCGATGCGACCCGCCATCAAGCCGATGCCCGGCAGCGGCGCCAGAAAATCGGCCACATCGAGAATGTTCTTATGCTTGACGCGGGCAAAAATAACGCCCGCCACGGCCACACCGGTCATGCCGCCATGAAAGGACATGCCGCCGTCCCAGATATGGAAGACGTTCATCCAGTTCTCGGCAATCACATCGTGGCCGTAGAAAATGCACCAACCGATGCGTCCGCCGGCAATGACGCCGATGGAGCAATAAAAAATCAGGTCATCGATGTCCAGCGCCGTCCAGGTCGAACCTGGCTGACGCGCCCGGTAGCGAGCGAGTGCCCAAGCGGCGACGAAGCCGATGAGATACATGATGCCGTACCAATGGACGCGCAGCGGACCGAACCCAAAAACAGGCCCGATGGAAATCGCAATGGGATTGATGTGCGGATAGGTGAGCATGCGGTCTACTTTAAACTGTCGGTCACCCGACAGAAATAGGCTTTGAGGTAACGCGTCTCCGGAATCGCCGGATGCACGGGGTGATCGGCGGCCTGGCCGCCGAATTCCAGGATCTGTAAATGCTTTTCGCTGGCCCGGGCGGCTTTCGTTATCGAATCCTGCAAGTCCTCGGCGCTGACATGGTACGAACAGGAACAGGACACCAAAATGCCGTCCTCGGCGATGAGCTGCATGGCCAGCTGATTCAACCGCTTGTAGGCCGCCAATGCCTTCGGCAAATCCTTGCGGCGCTTGGCGAAGGCCGGCGGATCCACGACCACCACATCGAAGCGAGCTCCCTCTTTGGCCAACGCCTCGAGCACGTCGAAGGCATCGCCCTTAAGGGCCGACACGGTGAGCCCGTTGCGCTCGCCGTTCTTGGTCGCCAATTCCAATGCCGGCGCCGAGCTGTCCACGCAGACCACCGAAGAGGCTCCCGCTCTAGCGGCTCGCACCCCCCAGGCGCCCACGTAGCTGAATACATCCAGTACTCGCGCGCCCTTGCGGACATACTTCACCAAGGCGCGTCGATTGGCCGCCTGATCGAAGAACCAGCCGGTCTTCTGCCCCAGGGCCAGCGGCACGCTGAATTTGAGCCCATCCTCGACGACCTGTCCTAGTTCATCGAAGCTGCCGAGTGCCGTCTCGACGTAGCTGGGCAACCCTTCCAGTTCGCGGGCGCCGCTATCGTTCTTGAACAGCAAGGCGTCGCACTTCAGCACCTGCAGCACCGCGGCTTGGATTTCCGCCTTCAACAACTCCATGCCGGCGGTACCGATTTGCACCACGCATTGCTTACCATAGCGGTCGATGACGAGGCCAGGCAGCCCATCCGACTCGCCATACACCACGCGGTAATACGGATCGGCATACAGCCGTTCACGCAACGCCAGCGCAATGCGAATGCGTTCGGCGAACCACGCCGCATCCGGCACCTTCCACGTGCTCAGCATGCGCGCACTAATGAGCGACTTCGGGTTGACGTAGGCCAGGCCCAGAGCCTTGTCGTTATGAGCCAACACTCGCACCAGCTCGCCCGCCGTGAACTTCGGCAAGCGGGTTTGTTCGGTGTCGACTTCGTTGCTGAAGACCCATAAATGGCCTGCATGCAAACGACGATCTTCATTGCGCTTCAGGCGCAGAGTGGGCAATTGCGCCGCGGGGACGGATTCAGACATGGGGAGTACTTCGGCTATAGTGGCCGGCATTCTAACCGACCCCGACCCCCAACATGCAGCGCAATCGCCTCGAGCAGGAAACCAGCCCCTATTTGCTGCAGCACGCGGACAATCCGGTGGATTGGTATCCCTGGGGCGAAGCCGCGTTGACGGCCGCCAAGCGGGAAAACAAGCCCATCCTCCTGTCGGTAGGGTACTCGGCCTGCCACTGGTGCCATGTCATGGCACACGAATCGTTCGAAGACCCCGCGATCGCCGCGTTGATGAATCAAAGCTTCATCAACATCAAAGTCGACCGCGAGGAGCGGCCGGATCTCGACCGAATTTACCAAGTCGCGCAGCAGCTGATTACTCACCGCGGCGGCGGGTGGCCGCTCACCATGTTTCTCTCGCCCGAGGACTGCCAACCCTTTTTTGGCGGCACGTATTTTCCCAAGGAGACCGGCCATGGCCTGCCCGGATTCGCCGACATTCTGAAGCGGGTAGCCGAGTACTTCCACAGCCACGGCGCGGAGATACGCGAACAGAATGCGCAGCTCGCGCTCGCCTTCGACCGCATGGTGCCTGCCGCCTCGTCCGCACCGCTGGACGGCACTCCGCTGCGCGAGGCTCGGCAGCAACTGGAACAGCTGTTCGATCCGAATGACGGCGGTTTCGGACCGGCTCCCAAATTCCCGCAAGTCAGCAGCCTTGAACGCTGTCTGCGGCATTGGCATGGCACCTCGCGCGACACGCAACCGGATCTCAAGGCGCTCTATATGGCCACGCTGTCGCTGACCCGCATGGCCGAGGGCGGACTGTTCGACCAATTGGGCGGCGGCTTCTCACGGTACTCGGTGGATGCAGCTTGGATGATTCCGCACTTCGAGAAGATGCTGTACGACAATGGGCAACTGCTCCAAATATATGCCTGGGCGACGGTGGCCACCGGTGAACCTCTATTCGGCCGCGCGGCCGCGGAGACGGCGGAATGGGCGCTGCGCGACATGCGATCTCCCGAGGGTGGCTTCTACTCCAGTTTCGACGCCGATTCCGAAGGCCACGAGGGTGAGTTTTACGTGTGGGATCGGGCCGAAGTCCGGACGTTGCTGACGCCGGAAGAATATGCCCTCATGGCGACGCGCTTCGGCTTGGATAGGGAACCCAATTTCGAAGGTCGCTATCACCTGCATGCCTTCGCACCGCTCGACGCTGTACCGCTCGACGCTGTACCGCTGGACGCCGTACCGCTCGACAAGCAGGCCGACCGGTCGCGCCTCTTGAACTCTGCCCGCGCCAAATTGCTGGCGGCGCGCAACCTGCGCGTTTGGCCGGGGCGCGACGAGAAGATTCTGGCCTCTTGGAATGGTCTGCTCATCAAAGGTCTCGCCATCGCGGGGCGAGCACTCGATCGCCCGGACTTCATTGACGCTGCGACCGCGGCCGTGGATTTCATTAGGCATAAACTCTGGCGCGATGGTCGCTTGTTGGCCACGTACAAGGACGGCAAGGCGCACCTGCCCGCCTATCTCGATGACTATGCCTTTCTAGCCGATGCGCTGCTCGAGCTGCTGCAAAGCCGCTGGCGCACGAGCGATCTTGATTTCGCGTGCGACTTGCTGGAGGTGATGCTGGCCCGCTTCGAGGACACCGCCGGCGGCTTCTATTTCACGGCCTCGGACCACGAACGGCTCATCCATCGGAGCAAAACCTTCGCCGATGACTCCATGCCTGCGGGCAATGGCGTCGCGGCCTCCGTGCTGTGCCGCATGGGATATCTCATGGGCGAGCTGCGCTACTTGAAGGCCGCGGAGCGCACGCTCGAGGCCGGCTGGACCTCCATGCGCGAGTACGGCCCGGGCCACATGAGCATGCTGAACGCCTTGGACGATTTCCTGGCCTCGACCGAAATTCTCATCATCCGCGGCGATGCGACCGACGGTGAGCGCTGGGCCCGGAGCCTGCGCGCGCTGTACGCGCCCAATCGCCTGATCTTCGCGATACCACGCGACACCGAGAATCTCCCGTCGGCACTGGCCGACAAAGCGTCGGGCCCAACCACCACCGCCTACCTCTGCACCGGCATGACCTGCTCGGCACCCCTGACCGATCTCGGAGAGCTCGCTCGCAAACTCGCCTCAGGCGTCAGCGGTTAGAACAGTGTCGGGCTTAAGGCGCCGTCGCACTCAGCGCGGCAGCGATTCGGCGCCGTACCTCGCCGTAAATCTCCTCCGTATAAGACGGTGCCAAGCTCCAATCGAAGGCCCAGGGCTGCGCGCTACGCGTCTCGACGGGCTCATCAACGTAGCGCGGGAACACATGCGCATGTAGCGCCGGCTCCACGTTACCGAACATGGCATAGTTGATGCGCAGCCCCGACGTCGCCGCCAGAACGGCGTCTCCCAGCCGCGCCATGTCCGACAAAAATTGCTCGCGAGCGGGATCCGCCAAGGCGTTGAGATGCGGCACCACCGGATCCGGCAGCAGCAAACAATAGCCCGCGAACACCTGCCGCTCGCCCATCACCGCCCAGCCCGACGGCATCCGCGCCACCAAGGCCGGATAATCCGCCGCTCGGCAGCGCTCCACCATTCTGTGTATGGCGGTCACGGCTGCTCACCCAAGGCCTGCTCCACGGTGGCAGCGTCCACGGCCGAGGCGCTATTGCCGAAATTCGATCGTAAGTAAGTGAACAGCGCAGCCGCATCGGCCGGCGTCATGGAACCAAACTGAATCATGGCCGTGGGGTAGCGCCCCACCGGCATGGAGGCCGGCCGGCGCCCCTTGATGACCCATAACGCCAACTCCTTCGGGTCGCCCAGAACCACCGGTGAACCCGCCAAGCTCGGATACACTCCCGGTATGCCATGCGCATCTTGCTGATGGCATGCGATGCAGTTTCCGCTATACATTCTGGCCCCCATATCCGCGGCCGGCGACTCAGCGGCCCCGGTCGGTGGCGCGGGGGCCGCACCAGGGGAACATCCGGCCAGGAGAACGGCGAGCGTTATCATCGAGAACGACACAGCATGTTGAAGCATTGTCCAAAGTCTACCAAAAGCACACGCCGCCCCAATGCCGCACGCCTCAACCGATGCGTGCGCACGGCACCGTAGTCTCGAGCTGAACCATGCGAATTACGCTCGATCACTTACGCCGCTACGCCGTCGCCCGCTCGCTGTTCAAGCCCACCACGCTGGGCCGGGCCATCGGCAAACTGGGCTTCGTGCAGGCCGATCCGATCCGAGCGCCGGCCCGCGCGCAGGACCTCACGCTACGCCACCGGGTAGTCGATTACTACGCCGGCGACCTTGAGCGGCGCTACCCCAGGCTGCCCATCGAAGAAGATTTCTTCGTCAATTACGGCTTTCTGCCCCGCGCGCACCATGGACTCATGCATCCGCGCCTGCCGAAGGCCAAGTGGACGCCATCGCGCATTCGCAACGCCCACGCCGTTTTGGAATTCATTCGCGAACGCGGAGCCCTGCATCCCCGCGTCGTCGACGCGCATTTCGCCCACGGCAAAATAACCAACTGGTTCGGCGGCTCCTCGAACGCCACCACGCATCTGCTCGACGACATGCACTATCGCGGCTTGATCCGCGTCGCGCGCCGCGAAGGCGGCACACGCATTTACGCCGCACGCCCATCCCTCGCCGAAGCCTGTGATACCGAGACGGCACACGCCCGCTTCGATGCGTTGGCGGACATCGTGATGCAGAAATATGCGCCGCTGCCTGCCGCCAGCCTCGGCCAACTCATGAGCCTGCTCTGCCGTGGCGTACCGCAGTGGCGCAAACACCGCGCCGCCGCGCTGGCCCGCGCCCGGAAACGCTATGCCAGCGTTCGCCTGGGTAAGATCGATTGGTACTGGCCCGTTTCTGAGTCGCCGGCCTCCCGACGCTGGAGTCCTGACGCGGCGGTACGCCTGCTTACGCCCTTCGACCCCATCGTGTGGGATCGCCGGCGCTTCAAAATGTTCTGGGACTGGGAGTACCGCTTCGAAGCCTACACTCCTGCTCCCAAGCGCAAACTCGGCTACTACGCTCTCCCGCTACTCTGGCGGGAGAACGTCATCGGCTGGGGAAATATCACCGCGACGGCTGGCCGGCTCAACAGCAGCTTCGGCTACGTGAGTGGCAGCGCGCCCAGCGGCCCCGCCTTTCGCGACAGTCTCGAGGCGGAACTGGCGCGCATGGAGAAATTTTTGCGGCTGTCGGCCATGCCCGATTCGCAAACGGCCGCAGGTTGACACATTCCGCATATACCCGGTGCGGGCGACGCCGAGGCGCGATAAAATCCGCCTCGCCCTTCGTTCGCCATAATGAGTTACGTGATTCATGAGTATGTCCCTGCGCGACCAGCTGCTTCAGGTCGGCCTTATCAGTCAGAAGCAGGCCAAGGAGGCGGATCGTCAATCGGACCGGCAGGCCGACCAAAAGAGGCATCAGCACCCTAAGCATAAGCGCGGCGGGCCGCCGCCCAAGGGTGCGCCTACCCACTCGGCGACGAACCAGACCCCAGCTGCACCTCATGCCGCGGCAGCTACGACCCCCGCCGCGCCCACCGCCGCTCCCGCGCCGGTACGGCCCATCCCGCACGCGTCCGCGCAGGCCGCCAAGGTAGCCCGCGATCAAGCGCTCAGCCGCAAGCAGCAGGAAAAGGCCCAGAAAAAGGCGCTCCAAGCCCAGATCAAGCAATTGATCGAGCAAAACCGCCTGCCTCAGGTGGAGAGCGACGAGCCCTACAACTTTGTCGACGACAGCAAGATTCGACGCATTACCCTCAATGCCGCGAATCGCGGCGCCTTGACGCGGGGCGAACTCTTCATCGTTCGCCACGAAGGGCGGTATGACCTGGTGCCGGCAGCCATCGCGGCCCGCATTCGCGAGCGCGACGCCACCGCCGTGGTGACCATCGTCGCCGCCTCCGAGACCGCGCCGGTGGACGACGCCTACAAGGGTTTCGAGGTCCCCGACGACTTAATATGGTAAATACAGCCGCCCTGCGGCGGCGTGTGTCAGCGACTGACACAATCGGACATTCCCGCGCCAACCTGCAGTTTTAGCATCCCTCCCGACCGATTCCATTGGCCGCAACGGCCGTCAGTCAGAGGGAAGGATCATGCGAACAGCACTCATCGTCGGTTTGGGAGTATGTGCCCTAGCGCTGGCAGCCTGCGGCGACGTCAATTTGGCTGACGCCAACTTAAACACCCTGCCGCTCTGGACCATCCGCGATGGCACCGCATCGTTGCTGATGCCGAGTCGCTCGCCCTCGGAATCCGAAGCCGTACTGCGCATCGACAACCACCACCTGTCGTACAGCATTGCCTACAATCAGCATCGGCAAGGCGCGCTCGAGACCGTACTGGAATATAGCGACGACGGCTCGAAGTATGACGAAGCGGGTTTACGCAGCCGGGACCGGTAAGGACACCATTGCGCGCAATCCACCGCCCTTGCGATTGCGCAGTTCTACCTCGCCATCATGATCGGTCACGATGGACTGTACCGTGGCCAACCCCAAGCCGATGCCGCCCGTATCGCGATTGCGCGAACTCTCGACGCGGAAAAAGGGATCGAACACGCGTTGCTGCAACTCGGGCGGAATGCCCGGCCCATCGTCATCCACCTCCAAGACACACCGGCTGCCCGTAACGGCCAACCGGAGACGTGCGCGTTCGCCGTACTTCACCGCGTTGTCCACGAGGTTCACCACCACCCGCTTCAGCGCCAGGGGATCTCCCTCCAAGGTGATTGGGCCGCCCGCCTGCAGCGTCACGTCGTGACCCAGGTCGCTGTGATCGTCGACCACGCTTTCCACCAGCACACGGAAATCCAGGCGCTCGCGGCGCGTCGAGCGCGACCGATCGTGAATGAAATCCAGCGCCGCTGAAATCATCATTTTCATCTCTTCGATGTCGGCATACACCTTGCTGCGCAGCGCGGGCGGCAGGTCCTCGAGGCGAAACGCCAAGCGCGTCAGCGGCGTGCGGAGGTCGTGCGCAATGGCCCCCACCATTTGTGTACGCTCCTGCAGTAAACGATTCAGACGCGCCTGCATGGCATTGAACGAGTCCACCGCGTCGCGCATTTCCGCAGGACCGACGCGCGGCAACGGCGGCGCACCCGGATCGCTTCCCACCCGCTTCGCCGCTGCCGAAAAGCCGCGCACCGGCGCCGACAACGTGGCCGAGAACGCCCAAGCCAACGGCAACAACACCAGCACGCCGAGAATGAACAAGAGAATCACCTGCCGCTGAAAGGTCGTGGGAAAGGCTTCCGCCTCGCTCTCCACGATGCGCCATTCCCCGCTGGGTAGGTGCCTTGCGGCCACCAAGCCCTCGCGCAACGATATTTCCCAAAGAGTCGCAGCAGCAGCGGCGTCGACGGCGCCGCGTCCCACGTAAAACCGCACCTGCTCCACAGCCACGCCCAAGGTACCCGCCAGCCGGCCGCGCAACGCCTCCGAAGCAGCCGCGTCGCTGTTGCTCGGTTCGGAAGGAGGGGTGGCCGACACACGCGCCGCCAACTCGAGTCCCGGCGGCAGCATGGGCGGTAATGGCATCCCCACACCCGGTGGCAACGCTTGCATCCCCACCCCAGTGGGCGGCTGCTGCGGAAAGCCGCCGGGTGGCGCGTTTGCCGGCGCCTCGTCAAAATTGGCGCGCGGACCCATGCTCGGGTCGGACCCAGGCGCTGATTCGCGCTGAAAACCATCCCCGGGCTCCGCCAGTTGCTGCGCGACCATGGAGAACCGAATAGCCGTTCGCCGCACCGGCGGCTGATTGAGCTGCAGCGTGACGCCGATGCCCTCGGCCACCAGCAGCGCCGCAAACATGAACGCGAAGGTCCGCCAGAATATGGACAGACTGGTCACCGATCGCAGGCCGAAGCTCAAAAGGGCGTGACCTTCGGCAGCAGCATGTAGCCCTCATTGCGAATGGTGCGAATGAGTTCCGTCTCCGCGCGGCCGTTGAGTTTGCGGCGCAGCCGGCTGATCTGGCTGTCAATGGCGCGATCGAACACCTCGGTGTTTCGGCCCCGCGCCAGTTCCAACAACTGATCCCGGCTCAGTACGCGTTGCGGATGCTCGACAAAACTGCGCAATAGCGAGAACTCACCGTCCGACAGATCGATGAAAATACCCGACGGATCGCGCAGATCGCGGCGGACCACATCTAACCGCCATCCTGCAAATTCGTAGGACTCGCCGTCGTCCGCACGGGCCGCACGCGTGGAGTGATGGCGCCGCAGCACGGCCCGCACGCGAGCCAACAGCTCCCGCGGATTACAGGGCTTCGCCAAATAATCATCCGCGCCCACCTCCAATCCGATGATGCGATCGGTGTCGCCACCCAGCGCGCTCAGCATCACGATGGCGGGGCCGCCGCTTTCCGCGGCAAGGCGCCGCGCGGCACTCAAGCCGTCCTCGCCGGGCATCATGACATCCAGAATCACGAGATCCGGCCGTTGCTCGTCAATGGCGCGACGCATGGCCGCCGCATCCTCGACGGCCTTCACCTGAAAGCCATGCGCGCTCAAGAACTCGGAAATGAGCTTACGCAGATCGGGGTCGTCGTCGACCACGAGAATCCGCGCAGTCGCATCCCCAGACGTGGAGGAATCGGTCATGTCGTTCGAGTTGACAAAATAGTCATCCGGTTAGTGCCCTCAAGCTTAGGGGACTGCACCACCAGGCGTTTGCCGGCCCATGGCCCTGTGTGTCAGCGACTGACAAACAGCGACATTGCCGCGCCACCCGCCCTCCCTAGGCTCACCCCGGCTAACTCGAATTAACAAGCCTTTACAGGGGTTCACTCATGGCGACCTTTTCTCGATATTGCTCAACTCTCACGGCCTGCGCGGCCTTGAGCCTCAGCGCCTGCGGCGGCAAGGACGACTCGTCCACGTCCGCGGCAACCACCACCGCGACCACGACTACGCTCACCGCGTCGTCCACGAGTACCACCGAGGGCACCAGTATAACGCTGACCGCCACGGTATCCCCCACGGCCGCCGCCGGCACGGTCACCTTCTACGACAGCTCCACCTCGCTCGGCAGCGGCACGTTGAGTTCCGGCACCGCCACCTTGAGCGCCTCGTTCTCGACCACGGGAACCCATACGCTGACCGCCACCTACGCCGGCTCCAGCACGTACGCTACCAGCACCTCCAGCAGTGTGTCGGTCACGGTCACCGCTTCCAGCACCACCACCTCCACGGCGTCGAGCTGCGGCCTTCAGGACAGCACCAACAGCGCCTACGGCACCGCCCTGGACGCCTACTCCAGCGGCACCCACACGCTCACCAGCCCCACCCTCGATGCCGCCAACACCGACGAGAGCGCCCTTTGCGCCCAAGACTCCGGCACCACCGTGGCGGTAACCAGCCCCACCATCACCACCAGCGGCGCCACCGGCAACGCCGACGACAGCAGCTTCTATGGCCTCAACGCCGCCGTGCTCGCCTACGGCTCGAGTTCATCCACGGCCTCGGGCGGCTCCATCACCCTCACGAACGGCAGCATCACCACCTCCGGCCAAGGCGCCAACGGCGTGTTCGCGTCCGGCGACGGCGCCACCATCACCATCAGCGGTACCACCATCAGCGCCACCGGCGCCAACGCACACGGCCTCGACGCCGCCTATGGCGGGACCTTGAAAATCACGGACGTCACGGCCACCACCACCGGCGCCAGCAGTTCGGTGCTCGCCACGGATCGAGGCGGCGGCACCGTCACGGTCTCCGGAGGCACCTACACAGCCAGCGGCTACCGTTCCGCGGGTATTTACTCCACAGGCGCTGTGACCGTCACCAACGGCACGTTCACAGCCAACGATGCCGAAGCGGCCGTGGTGGAAGGCAGCAACACCTTGACGCTCTCGGGAACCGCGCTGGTCAGCAGCGATGGCGACGATCGCGGCGTGTTCATCTACCAGAGCACCTCGGGCGACGCCGCCTCGGGCTCCGGATCCTTCACCATGACGAACGGCTCCATCACCTACTCCTGCGCGACCACCAGCTGTTCCGAGGGCACCACCTCCAGCGGACAGAATAACCCCGCCACGCTGTTCTCGGTGGCCAACACCACCGCCGTCATCTCTCTGACCGATGTAACCATCACGAATAATGTCGCCACCCTGCTGACCGCCGAGGCGCTCAACAGTGGTACGTGGGGAACTTCCGGATCGAACGGCGGCCTGGTCACCTTCACGGCTGACGGCACCACGCTTACCGGCAATGTCATTGTCGACGACATCAGCACGCTGGCACTCAGCCTCACCAACAGCTCTTCCCTGACTGGTGCCATCAACACCGCCGACACCGGCAAGACCGTAGCGTTGACATTGGATTCCACCAGCACCTGGACCGTCACCGCGAAGTCCTATCTCACCACGCTGTCGGGCGAGACCATCAGCGGTACCACCATTACCAACATCGTCGGCGGCGGCTACGATGTGTACTACGCCTCCCCGGACAACAGCGCGTTGGGCGGGAAGACCTACACCCTCTCCGGTACGGCGGGGGGCCAGCTGATTCCGGATTGACTTAACAGTCCGGGCAGGTCCTGCATGCTGGCGAAGGTGAATTGCGCGCCCGCCTCCTCCAACCTCCTGCGAGGCGTCAGGGCGCAGTAGCCATACACAGCCATACCCGCAGCCACTCCCGCCGTGACCCCGGTGGGGGTGTCCTCGATGACGGCGCAATGCGAAGGCGCGACGCCGTACCGAGAGGCAGCCAGCAAATAGAGATCGGGAAATGGCTTGCCGCGCTCGACATCATCGATGCTGAAAATGCGGCCCTCGAACCTCAACCACAAACCCGTGATGCCCAGGGTGGTTTGCATTTTCTCCAGAGTGCCATTGGACGCCACGCAATAGGGCAGCGCAAGCGCATCGAGGGCCGCCTCGATGCCTGGAACTGGCTTTACCTCCGACAGGAGCGCCGCCGAACTGCGCGCTCGATACTCTGCGACGAACCCCGCCGGCACATCGCGACCCAGCAGGCCTGAGATGATCTCCAGACATTGGTCCATGGACCGGCCGACGAAGCGGTCGAACATGTCTTCGAGCGTCACACCCAGACCAATGTCGTTTAGCATGGCCGCGAACACACGATTGGTGATGCGTTCGCTGTCCACCAATACTCCGTCGCAGTCGAAAATGACTAGCTCATGAGGCGATGACGTCACGAGGCCATCAATCGGTCAACAGCTGCTCGAGAAAGCCGCCGATCTGGCGTTCACGATCGATCAGATGAATTTCCAATATCCAGTGTCGCCGCGCACCGTTCGCGTCGGGTTCGTTGATTAGCTGGTCATTGCCCGGGCGTATGGAAAAACGTCGCGGGGGCGGCCCCTTCTCCGTCTCATGCGGAAAATGCCCGACCAAGTGACCGGCCGTCGGCGCGCCGAATTCCCAGCCGGCGGCCTTGGCGAGACCGACCACATAGTCATACAGCGCACCCGCGGTCAGATCGGGATGCTGACGGTAGTACTCACGGCCCTGCTGAAAGTGCGTCCACAAATCGGCCACCAGCCGATGCTTGACGGGGTCGGAACCCACCACGTAGGACCGCCCGAAGTCGGCTTCCCACTCCTCGAACACCGGCCCGAAGTCCAGGTAGATGAGATCATCGTCGGTGATGCGACGGTCGGCCGGCTCGGCATAGTAGGTCAACATGGCATTCGGGCCGGAACGCACGATGCGTTTGTGCCAGTGGCGCCGCAATCCAAAGCGAGACTTGGCGAGATCGTGAATCCCATCGGAAAGTTCGCTCTCCAGAACTCCCGGCTTAATCAGGCCGCTGTCGATCACCGCGGCGAACAACTCCTCCGCCGTGTTTTGCGCCTTGACCAAAGATTGCACGATTGCATCCATTACTGTTTCCCGACGTGATGACGAATTGGTTGAATAAGGGTTGGTTGGCCTATATTAAGCCACCATGCACGAACTTAAAGTCACCGCCGGCCTCGACAAACCGGCCGCCTACGGCGAGCTCAAAGCTCAGCTCACCGGATTGTACCTGGGCGAACGCGACGGTTTGGCGAATGCCGCCAATCTCTCCGCCCTGCTCTACCACTCCTTACCGAACCTCAATTGGGTGGGCTTCTACTTGCTGCGGGGCGCCCCAGGGGGTAGCGAACTCGTGCTCGGGCCCTTCCAAGGCAAGGTCGCCTGCGTCAGGATCCCCCTGGGCCAAGGCGTCTGCGGCACAGCCGCGCAGCGTCGCGACATTATCGTCGTACCCGACGTCCACTCCTTCCCAGGACACATTGCCTGCGACGCTGCGTCCCGCTCTGAAATCGTGCTTCCCTTGCTGCAAAACGGCCGGTTGTGGGGAGTACTCGATCTCGACAGCCCCATCCCTGGACGCTTCGATCAAGACGATGCCGCCGGCCTCGAGGCGCTGGTCGACCTGTTCTTGCAGAGCTCGGACCCGATGACCTAGCCGACCCGGCCGGCAACGACCAGCGGCCGCTCAGCCCTTCCAAGTCCTAAATCGGCCCGTGTCCAAGTGCACGAAATCCGATTGGCGGTAATACCCCACTCCGCCGCGCTGCATGTCGAGCGCGTGCTGCGCCAGGTCCGCGCAGTTCACCCCGGCCAAGCGCACATCGATGGCACGTCCCTCCATGTGCAGGCTGTGGCTGGCTACGCCGCTGCTGCGCTCATGCAATTGCGCATTGGTCTGCGGCGAGCGATAGCCGGAAATCACACTGAACACCGGCTCCACGCCGATGGTATGGGCGACGTCGTATAGGTAGTCCATGAGCTTCGGGTCGATGGGGTGCTGGTCATTGTTGCGCCAATCGCGCAGCACCTTTTGAATGGACGTGAGCGCGTCGGGCACATAGCTGTCACCGCGATAGAACTCCAAGTCCACCTTCTCATCGGTGTGTATGTTCCGCAGAGCGATACGCTTGGACGTCCCCGCAGCCACCTTGCCCGACACCCCAGCCAGTATCCCCCCTGCGAGGGTCCCACCCACTTGAAGCACCCGCCGGCGCGTCCAGGTCATTGCAGTCTCCGGTCGTTGAGGAGCCGCCCCCCGTCAAGCGCCAGCACGGTGGCGCGCGGGAAGAAATTGAAATCCGATGCCGACGCGGAGGTGTAGGCCCCCATGGACCGACCGACGATCAGATCGTCCAAGTCGAGCTTCGGCAACTGCAGATTTTCACCGATGACATCGATGCTATCGCAGGTCGGACCCGCCAGCACCGAGGGAAAAGTCTGGCCTCCTCCCGCCGACAGAGCCTCGATCGGATACTTGGCATGATCGTACATTTGGCCGCTGTAGCTGCCGTATAGGCCGTCGTCGAGGTAATACCACCACAGACCATCGCGCAAGGCACGGCCCATGACTGAGGACACCGAAATGGCGCTGGGAGCCGCAATGTAACGGCCGGGCTCGGCGATGACCCGCACGCCCGGAGCGAGGGAACTCAAGGCATGGCGAATCGGCGCGCAGTACTCCTCGATGACCAGCGGCCGGTTGACATAACTCACCGGGAAGCCGCCGCCGATATCCAGGACCGACAGGTCATGCGCCGCAGCCGCGGCGCTTCCCATGAGCTCTCGGCATACGTCGATGGCATGCACGTACATACGGGAATCCATGGCCTGCGATCCCACGTGAAACGAGAAACCGGCGATCTTGATGCGCAGTTCTGCCGCCAAGCCGAGCAGCTCCGCCGCCGCCTCCGGCGCGCAGCCGAATTTCCGGGATAAATCACAGACCGCATCGGGGCTGCGAAAGGACACGCGGATCAGCAGCGACGCACGCCCGCGAAATTTCACGAATTTGCGCAATTCATCCGGGTTGTCCACCACGAACACGCTGACGCCGTAATCCAACGCGGTTCGAATATCGCTGTCGCGCTTGATGGGATGCGTGTGAATGCAGCGCTCCGCGGCCACACCGCACCGCTGTACCAGATCCACTTCACCGTTCGTGGCGAGGTCGAAGAACGCCCCCTCGTCGCGCAAAGTCTGCACCACCGACGCATGCGGCAGGGGCTTCAAGGCGTAGTGCAAATCCACATTCGGGAGCGCGGCGGCAAGCTGGCGGTACTGGGCGCGCACACGGGCGGCGTCGATAATGAACAACGGCGAGCCATAGCGCTTCACCAGGTGTTCGATGGCTTCGCGGGCAAAAGGATCCTGGGAGGGATCGAGTTCCATCAATCCCATGGGAGGACTACCCCGCGCTCAGTTCGAGCGGATCGGCGTCGTCTATGCCGCTGGCGCGCTGCAGACGATCGACGATCGCCGCCCAGCGCTCTCCCTCCGGCACCTTCTGTACCAAGATTCGCGCGCAGCCCGCGCTGTCCAGGGTGCGCAAATGGTTGTACAGATTGTGCGCGTAGGCCTCCGGCTTCTTGCCGGCGTTGATCCACGTCATGTGACGCTGGGTATCCAAGGGCGGCCGCATGGCCAACACGGCGACCTTTTCCTGGCGTGCCACGAACTCGCCCGCATAGCGCTCCAAATCGTCCGACTCCACGATGGCCAGCGGCGTCGACGGCGCATAGTGCAGCAGCCGATCGCCCGAGACCCTGGGTATCGATCCTGGGCCCATGGCTAGGGGGCCGACCACCAGTTCCAGCTCGGAGCGCGTAATAGAACCGGGCCGCAACAGACGCGCCTCGTTACCCAGGCACGACACAATGGTCGATTCCAGTCCGATGGGCGACTCACCGCCGTCGAGAATCACTTTGACGGCATCGCCCAATTCGTCGCGCACATGCTCCGGCTTGGTCGGGCTCAAGCGGCCGAAGCGATTGGCCGACGGGGCAGCGATACCGCCGCCAAAGGCTGTCAACAATTGCTGGGCAATGGGATGGGAAGGCACACGAATACCGATGCTGTCCTGGCCGCCGGTGACCAGGTCATTGACGTTGTCTGCCTTGGGCAGAATCAAGGTCAGCGGGCCGGGCCAGAATTTCGCCGCCAGTTTCTCCGCGACGGAAGGCATATCCGAGACCCAGCGGTGCAGGTAGCGCGGATTATCCAAATGCACGATGACCGGATGATCGGCCGGGCGTCCCTTGACCTCGAATATCTTGCGGACCGCCGCCGGGTCAGCCGCGTTCGCCCCCAGTCCGTACACGGTCTCCGTGGGGAATACCACCAGCTCGCCCGCACGCAATTCGGTGACGGCCTCTTCGATTTCTGTCTGTGTCGCTCTTACCACGGCCGCATGATATCAAGACTGCGAAGGGAGCAAAGGTCGCATCGCGGCTCGGGGCCCCTCAACCGAGACGTAGTGCCAACTTTTGGTGCGGTTTTGCCCCAAAAGACCGCGTGTTAGATGGTCGTTTCCAGGAAAACCAAGTCGAGCCAGCGCCCGAACTTGAACCCTACCTCGTGAAACCGACCCACGAGGCGAAAGCCCAGCCGCTCATGCAAGCCGATGGACACTTCGTTGTCGGCATCGATTCCGGCAATCATCACATGTTTCTGCATGGCCTTCGCCCGCGACTTCAGCTCCACCAGCAGCGTTTTGCCGATGCCGCGGCCGCGGCAATCCGCCCGCACGTGAACGCTATGTTCCACCGTATATCGGTAACAGGGCCACGCCCTGAAGTCCCCGAAGGTTCCAAATCCCACCACGCCCGAGACGTCACGCGCCACGATGAAGGGGAAGCCTTGCTCCGCCTTGGTATCGAACCAGGTCTCGCCGCGAGCCGCGGTGAATTCGACTTCGGAATACACGGCGGTCGTATTGCGAATGACCTCGTTATAGATGTCCAGAATGCCGGGTAAATCGCTGCGCACAGCGTCGGCGACTGTCGTTGTTTGGCTACAACTGTCGGTTGTCATCGAGCCGCCCTCCATTCCAAATTACCGGCAATATACCTAGGGCTTCTGTGCCATGGATACGTCCGGCGGATCCAACGCCGTTCTCGTCCAACTACCGTCGCTTTGCCGATCGAGTTCGTAGGCCGGCCAGTAATGCTTGTCCAGCTTCAAGGTGATGACATCGGTCTGACCGTTCCAAGACACCGTCTTCAGCCGCAACGAGGCGCGATCCGGTTTGCCGCGCACCGCTTTGATGAAGGCGTCCAGATCCGGCGTGGGTTGACCATCCACTTCGGTAATACGCCGCCCCGCATACAAGCCGTAATGCGTCGCCGGCGAACCATAGAAGAAAAACGACACGAACACGCCATCGGGGCCGATGCCACGCTGTACCGCCAGCGCCCGATGCGGCGCCTGCAGCGTCGCGCCAGCCCAGATCAGCACACGATCGATATCGCGGCCGCTCAAGGGCACCGTCTGCATTTGCAGCGTCTTCTCCGCGCCGTCCCGCCACACGGTCACCGCCACCTCGGGCTTTTGCACGGCCCGCTCCACCTCACGGAAACGATTCACGACCTTGCCGTCGATGGCCAGCAATAGATCGCCCGGCTCGAGCACTGCCGCTGCCGGCGTGCCTGCCACCAGACGATCTATGGAGAGTACCTGCCGGCGCTGCTGATTGTGGTCCTCGAAACGCCGCACCCAGCTGTCCGGCAAGCCTAATTTGCGGGCATTCGCCAGGGAGTCCACGTCCCACTCGGCCTCGAAGGAATACAGCTGCTTGCCGTCCTCCACCACCTTGATGGTTTCCATCACCAGATCGGACGGGATGCCGCGATTGACCTGTTCCAACTCACGCTGCGTTTCGAAGGCGAAACTGGACCACAGAGCCAGTACCTCGCCCTTGTCGTTCGCCAAGACGCCGTCGAAGTCGGTGGGCGCGTTGACCAGGTTGACCACCTCGAGATTGCTATCTCGAAAGCGCAGGGTACGAGACAGCGGGAAGGCGACGACATCGACGCTGGCCACCTGGGTTCTCTGCGACATGATCTTCGAGTCGCTGCGCTGTCCCACCGCCCACACGTCGTCGCCCGCCTGCAGTTCCTTGTCGACCAGAGTGGCCGCGCGCACCGGCGTGTCGCCGATGGATTTCGGGTCGTAGGACACCACCGCGATATTGTGGAGCGGATGGATGAATTCGACCTTGCCCGGCACTTCGATGCTGCCGTTGAAGGTAATGCGCACATCGCCCATGGCCACCGGTACCGTATTGCGGTCAACGACCACCAGGCCCCGCTTCGCATCGACGATGAGACCCGTGCCGTGATAATTCTTTTCCGTGACGCCCGAGATCGAATAGGGCATATCGAACGTGACCATCACCAGCGAGGGCGCCAGCCGATCGATGCGCGGATCGCCGGTGGCGGCAAATTGCGTGGTCGCCGGCGGCACGGCCGTGGGCAAGGGCCCCGCTTGGATGCTGACACAGGGCCAGATGCCGAGCGCGTCATCGCGCTTGCACTTTCGCGCCGGGAACCAGCGTCGATCCATGCGTATCACCTTCAACTGAGTGGCGCGTGGATCTTCCAGCGTGACGTACCGCACCGGAGCCCGGGCGCCGTCGGCCAAGCCCGCGAGTGCCGCTTCGAAATCCGCCAGCGAGTCCATTTTCTTGCCGTTGAAGGAATTGATGAGCGCGCCATGCGGAATGCCCGCGCTGCCGAAGACGTAGCCGGGATTGGCCACATACACGCCCTTGATGGGCAGGTTGTAGTGCCGCGCCTGCTCGTAGGACAGGGTGTGCACCACCGCCTCGCCGAATTCGATGTACTCGTCGGCGGTTATGGAGCTCAAGGATTCCACGTTGATGGCATGACGCACCGTGGTACTGCCACGCTGCACCTCCACCTGCACCCCACGCCCGACCGCATTGTCGAGCACGTCCTCGAGAGCGAAGAATTCCGGCACCGGCTTGCCGTCGATGCTCACCAGAATGTCGCCGGGGCTCAGCATCCCATCCGCGGCGGAGCCCGGCTGCACATCGTCCACCACCAACATGCCCGTGAGCTTGGGGTACGACTTGCGCATGCGCGCCTCGGTGTCGGCATTGAGTCCGAGGCGGCGCAGCTCATCGTAAGGCGTGTACTTGAACACGGTCTCGAGCGTACCTCGCGGCACGGGCTTGGCCGCATCGATGAACTTCAACGCCCGCACCACCGCCGGCAACGGCAAATAGAAGCTGGATTGCGCGCCGCTGGCACCGCCGGCATTGAGCGCTACCACGCGGCCTTCGACATCGATCACCGGCGACCCCGATGAGCCTCCCGAGGTGCCGGAGGCTGCTTGATAATAGAAGGTGTTGAAGTCGTTGTACTTGCCGTAGCCATACTCGGGCGCCTCGCGATCCAGGCGGGCCAGCGTGCCGGCGAGAATCGACAACTGCTCGCCCGCATCGTTGCCCACCACGCGAATCTCCCGCCCAACCACGGCGCCGGCGGGATACAGCGGCAGCTGCGCCGGTTGAATGAACTTGAGCTTCGCCGGGTCGTAACGGTAAATGCCGAAGTCGTGCACCGGATCGCGATACACGGGATACAGCTGTACCTCCTCGCGATTCTGGAAGGTCGCCTGCGCCGTGACGGGGCCCGGAGTGACCACGTGTCGATTCGTGAGAATGAGGCCCCGCTTCGCGTCGATGACGAAGCCGGTGGCCTGCGCCGAGGTATTCCACTCGGTATCGAAAGCGCGCGTACTGTCGATTTGAATGCTGACCACACCGCTCGCGATGCGCTCCAGCGTCTGAGCCCAGGTGGCGGGAGCGCTCGGCGGCGCCGCGCTCAACGGTTGCGGTGAGTTCACCGGTTGGGCGGCACTCGGCGGTTGGGCGGCACTCGGCGGCGGGGCGGCGCTGGGCGGCTGATCCGGTATCGGCGAGGGCTCGGCGGCGAGCGCCCCGACTCCGGACAAAAGGAGAACGCACAGAAGCAAGGAGGTACGCGGCATGCCGATCCTAAAGTTGTTATTTCAATGTGGGTGATCGGACAAGACCAGGAGCCACACGGTTCCTAGAAGAATGAAGCTCAACATGACCGCTGCCGACCCCATGTCCTTGGCCATGCCCGCCAGGGGGTGACGCTCCATACCGGAACGATCCACTACCGCCTCGACTGCGCTATTCAGAATTTCGACTACTAAAATCAGGAGCATAGGGGAAACGAGCAACGCCCGTTCCACGCCGGAGCGGCCCAGATAAACGCCCAGCGGAATGACTCCGGCGGCCAGCCACACCTCCTGCCGAAATGCAGCTTCCTCCCGCCACGCGTGTACGAAGCCTTGAAAGGAATAGCCGAACGCACGAATCACGCGCTTCAGCCCACTCGGTTTGTCTCTTACCATCTGCGCGACATTGTATGCGAGAACACTAGAAGACAGGCTCCTAACCCCCCGACTTCTTGGCGGCGAAGCCCGCCTTGACCAATTCCGCGACAACCACATCGCGATGGTCACCCTGGATTTCGATGATCCCCTCGCGCACCGTGCCGCCCGAACCACAGCGCTTTTTTAAGCGAGTGGCCAGCGCCTCGATGTCGGCCAGCGATAACGGCAGGCCGGTCACCGTGGTGACGCCCTTCCCCGCCCGCCCCTTGACTTCGCGCCCCACGCGCACAGCCTTAGGGTTAGCCGCGCCGGGTGCCCCTTTCGGGCACACACAGTCCCGGACCGGGTGGCGGCAATTGGGACACAAACTGCCGATTCCGGTGGAATAAACGATTCTGGCCGCCATGCGCGCCATTATGCCGTGGAATGACCGCGGGAGGGCCGGTGGACCGTCTGCCGGGATGCCGTCGGCCGACCGGCAAGGTAGAATAGAGGGATGAATCCACGCAGAAAATCGTCCACAGTCCGTGTGGGAAATGTGTCCATCGGTGGCACCTCCCCCATTATCGTTCAATCCATGACCAATACCGATACCGCCGACATCGAAGGCACGGTGACGCAGGTCAAGGCCCTCGCGCTCGCCGGTTCCGAGTTGGTGCGTGTCACCGTCAACAATGACGAGTCCGCCGCGGCCGTGCCGCATATCCGCGAGCGCCTCGACGCAGCCGGCATCAAGACGCCGCTGGTCGGCGACTTTCACTTCAATGGCCACAAGCTGCTGAACACCCATCCCGCCTGCGCCGAGGCGCTGGGCAAGCTGCGCATCAATCCCGGCAATGTAGGACGCGGCAGTAAGCGCGATTCGCAATTCGCGGAAATGATCGAGACCGCCTGCAAGTTCGACAAGCCCGTCCGCATCGGCGTCAATTGGGGCAGCCTAGATCAGGACCTGCTGACGCGCATGATGGATGAAAATTCCAAGCTTGCCGCCCCCTTGAAGGCCCTCGACGTGATGCGCGAGGCCATCGTGGTATCGGCCCTCGACAGCGCCAAGCGTGCCCAAGAACTCGGCCTCGGCCAGGACAAGATTGTCATCAGCGCCAAGGTGAGCGGAGTCCAGGATCTCATCGCGGTGTATCAGAACCTCGCGGGGCGCTGCGACTATCCGCTGCATCTGGGTTTGACCGAAGCCGGCATGGGCAGCAAGGGCATCGTCGCCTCCACGGCCGGCATCGGCGTACTTTTGCAGCAGGGTATCGGCGACACCATCCGCGTGTCGTTGACGCCGGAACCCAACGGCGATCGGACGCAGGAAGTTATTGTCGCCCAGGAAATTCTTCAAACCATGGGTTTGCGCGCGTTTACGCCCATGGTTATTGCCTGCCCCGGCTGCGGCCGCACCACCAGCACCTATTTCCAGGAGCTGGCGCAGAAAATTCAGAGCCACATCCGGCACCGCATGCCCGAGTGGCGCAAGCAGCACACGGGCGTCGAGGACATGACGGTGGCCGTCATGGGCTGTGTGGTGAATGGACCCGGCGAAAGTAAGCACGCCAACATCGGCATCAGCCTTCCCGGCACCGGAGAACGCTCCGTGGCGCCGGTGTATGAAGATGGCGCGAAGACCGTGACCCTCAAGGGCGATCGCATCGCCGAGGAATTCCAGGAATTGGTTGAGCGCTATATCGAACGCACCTACACCCGGATTTCGGCGTGAGCCACCTGTCCGACCGCAAGTGCGTTCCCTGCGAGGGCGGCGTCCCGCCACTCTCCGCAGCCGAGGCGGCCGCGCTGAAATCCCAGCTGCACGGTGAATGGACTATCGCCGCGGATACCAAGAGTTTGAAGCGGTCCTATCGGTTCAAAGACTTCTACCGCACCGTGAGTTTCGTCAACGCCGTGGCCTACATCGCCAATCTCGAGGACCACCATCCCGACTTGGAAGTGGGCTACGACTACTGCCGGGTGACCTTCGCCACCCATTCCATCGGCGGGCTGTCGCAAAACGATTTCATTTGCGCGGCCAAGCTCGATCGGCTTTAGGCAGCCCAATCGCCCTTAGCGAACCTGATCGCTCTTGGCGAATAGAAACTCCGGCACGTCGCCGCTCAACCCCATGGCGCGTTCGATGAGCTGACGCTTGACGAAGGGCATCTTGCCGACGGCATTCAAGCCGGCCGAACGTAATTGCGCCACCAACGAATGATTGCTGGCAAACAGCCGCTCCAACCCATCCATGGCTGTCGCCGCCAGAAGATTCTCCGACCGGCGCCACCGCTCGTAACGCCGCAGCTGCCGATGCTCCCCGGCATACCCCGTGCCACTGGCGTTCGCAACACCACCGCCCAAGACATCCGCCAGACAGGCACAATCCATGAGCCCCAAATTCAAACCCTGCCCCGCCAAGGGATGCACCGTGTGTGCGGCGTCGCCCACCAGTACCGCCCGCGGACGCACATAGTCGAGCGCGTATTGCAGCTTGAGGGGAAAGCTCGCCACCGCCGTGGTCAGTTCGCACGCGCCCAACGCGCCCTCGCTGGCCGTAGTGACCGCTTCCCCAAACGCCCCCGCATCCAAGGCTCGTAACCGGCCAGCCTCTGCCCGCGCGTTGCTCCACACAATCGAGGAGCGCCCGTCGGGCAGGGGCAGAAACGCCAAGGGGCCGGTGGGTAGAAAGCGTTGCCACGCCGTGCTGCGATGCGGCTTCTCGGTACGCACATGGGCCACCAAAGCGTCCTGATGGTAGGCATGACCCGCGGTCTCGATGCCCAGCAACGTGCGCGTGGTCGAGTCGGCGCCATCGGCACCGATCAATAATTGGCTTTGCAGTTCGCGGCCGTCGTGCAGCCGCACGCGTACCTGAGCATCCGTCGCGACGACCTCTTGGAGGGTCGCTTCGATGAACACCGCGCCGGCCGCCGCTGCCGCCCGCCGGCACTCTGCCTGCAATGCGCGGCCCTCCGCGATGAATCCGAGGTTGGGCTCACCTAAGGCAGCGCAGTCGAAGGTCAACGTACCTTTCGCATCCCATACGCACATGCGCTCATAGGCGCAGCGCTTCTGCGCCGGCAGCGCAGCCCAAGCCCCGCAAATATCCAACACCTGTTGCGAGGCGCGGCTCAGTGCGAACACGCGCAGGTCCCAGTCAGACTCCGGAGCCGTGACGGCCCTTACCGACACGGGTGCGGCCGCCAGTGCGCCCTCGTCAATAACGGCCACTCGGCCCGGCGTCGCCAGCTTGCGCGCCAATAGCAACCCGGCCATGGCGGCGCCCACCACACCGCCGCCCACGATGAGGAAGTCGAAGTGGCCTGTACTGGCGTGACCGGCCGAGGCACGGCCGGCTGAGGCACGGCCCGCGCTCATCGCAGCGCCACCCCGCGCGCAAGTTTCGGTACTCGGCCCGAACCCCCCGTGCTGAGCCGCGACAGGGCAGCCTTGGCCGGCGGCATGACATCGAAGGTCAGCAACCCCAAGTTGCGCAGCCGTTGCACCACACCCAAGCGATTCGCGAAGAGACGCACCAGCCCATCGGTGAAGCCAATAATGCCGCCGCGATCCGTCGCACGCCACTCATCGTATTCGCCTTGCACGCTGCCGGCGCCGAGATCTCGGGTATTGGCCGTGCACTGTTCCGCGATGAGCTCCGCCAGGCTCGCGACATCGCGCAGTCCCAAATTAAATCCCATACCGGCCACGGGATGCAGCCCCTGCGCCGCGTTGCCCACGATGACGCAACGGCCTGCGCTGGTACGCTCCGAGCGCGTCAAGGACAAAGGATAGGGAACGCGCCGGCCCACCTTGAGAAATCTTCCCAGCCGAAAACCAAAGCGGCGTTGCACTTCGGCGATGAATTCGGCGTCGGACCAACTCATGGCCAACTCTGCCAACTTAGGGTCCAAGGTCAGCACCAGGGTGCAGCGGCCATCGGCAAGCGGCAGCAATGCCAGCGGACCCGAGTCGGTGAACCGTTCGTACGCCACGTACTCATGAAAGCGTTGCGGCAGAATGGTGGTAATTACGGCCGTCGACTCGTAGTCTCGCACCTCGGCATCCACACCGAAGGCCGCGCGCACCGCTGACTGCGCGCCGTCGGCGGCCACCACCAGGCGTGCCTCCAGCGCGACGTCTTCATCCGCTGCGGTCAGTGCCAACGCCACCGACTGTTCGCCCGGTGTTACCCGCCGTACCTGGGCCGGACAGAACACTTTCACATCGGCACTGCGCGCCAGTGCCGCCCATAGCGCGGCGCCAAGAGCGCGGTTAGGCACGACATAACCCATGGCCGCAAGATTCTGTTCCGCCGCATCGATGCGCGCGAAGCCAAACCGCCCCCGGTCAGACACGTGAATTTTTGCGATAGGCGTGGCGGCCGGTGCAACCGCCGGCCAGACGCCCAAGGTCTCGAGAATGCGGCGGCTGCCATTTGACAGTGCAGTGGTCCGCTCATCGAAGCTGGGCTGCGCATCCGAGTCATGGGGCACGGCCTCGATCAAGGCGATGCGCAGGCCCATACCGTCCAACGCCACCGCAAGACTTGCGCCCACCATGCCGCCGCCCACGATCGCGAGGTCGTAGGGACCCTTCATGTGCCCGACACCAGACTCTCGATGGCTTCCGGCGTCTTCTCCAATGCGCCCGTCAGCACCTCCGCCACTCCCTTGGTCACCAGCACATCGTCCTCGATGCGAATTCCGATGTTCCAAAATTCCTTGGGCACGCGCGCCGACGGTCGAATATAAATGCCGGGCTCCACCGTCAGCGCCATGCCGGCCTCGAGCACGCGCCACTCGCCGCCCACCTTGTAGTCGCCCACATCATGCACATCGATGCCCAGCCAATGCCCCGTGCGGTGATTGAAAAACGGCTCATAGGCCCGCTCCTTGATGAGCCGCGACACGGGCCCCTCGAGCAGGCCGAGTTTGACGAGACCTTGGGTTACCACGCGCACGGCCGCCTCATGTGGCTCGTTCCAGTGGTTGCCTGGCCGCACTTTGTCGATGGCGGCGGCCTGTGCATCGAGCACCACCTCGTACGTCGCGCGCTGGGCCGGTGAGAATCGGCCGCTCACCGGGAAGGTACGCGTGATATCCGATGCGTAATAGTCGTGTTCGCAGCCGGCATCGAGCAACAACAGGTCGCCCTCGCACAGTCGCTGGTCATTGTCTCGATAGTGCATCACACAGGCGTTGGCGCCGCCCGCAACGATGGGCGGATATGAGAGATCCGCATTATGCGTCCGAAACTCATGCTGTATTTCCGCCATCACCTCGTACTCCATGCGCCCCGGGCGCGCAAAGCGCATGGCACGGCGATGAGCGCCTACGGCAATTTGCGCCGCGCGCCGCAGAGTCCCTTGCTCGGCGCGGCTTTTATAAAGCCGCATGTCGTCCAAGACGTGATTCAGCGCAACAAAATCGCCCTCACCGGCGGGACGGTGTTTTCGTCGCAGGCCGTTGACCCATCCCAGGACATGGGGATCAAAATCCAAGTGCTGGCCCATGGAATAGTAAATTTGCGATCGCTGTTCTATGAGGCCGGGAAGGATCTCGTCGATATCCTCGATGGGGAAGGCGTCATCCGCGCCATAGCGCAGGGTGGCGCCCTCGGTACCGGCCCGCGGACCATCCCAAGACTCGCGTTCCGCATCACGCTCGCGGACAAATAGCAGGTACTCGGCATGTGATCGTCCGGGTACCAGGACCGCCACCGCTTCGGGCTCGGGGAAGCCGGTCAAGTAATGGAAGTGACTGTCTTGCCGGTAGGCGTATTCAATGCCGCCATTGCGATGACGCACGGGGGCCGCCGGCAGAATGGCGATTGCGCCCTTGCCAATCATGCGCATGAACTGCCGTCGCCGGCGCATGAACTCCTTCCTATCCATGAATCCGCTCAGTGCAGCCGCTGCTGGGGCGTCGGGTAGACCTGTCTACGGAGCGGCAGTAGTTCCTCGAATACCACCTGGGCCGCGACCCGGATGAACTCGACCAATTCCGCGTATGCCTGTTCATTGGATTCATCCGCGTCGGCGTCATCACCGGTGGCACGGGATATCTCGGTGAAATCACGGACGATTTCCCCCACCTCACCATTGAGGGCCTCGAGATCCGATATTTGGCCCGTCCCCAGGCCGTATAAAAACCCCGTGCACCATAACGCCAGGGCATTCGCGCGACCATTGAGCGGCTGCTCGTCATCAGGGAGCAAAGGTTCGAATTCCATTCCCTGTTCGCCGAACGAGGTCGCGGTGGCACTGAACACCCGCTCGATCATCGCCGCGGACTCTTCGGATAGCGAAGCGCCGTCGGGCAGGATCTCATTGATCCAATCCTGCATTTTGTAAGGCGCCATGGAGCACAATGCGCCGCACAGCGATCCGTGCGCTTCGGCGGCGTCGGCCATGCTGCCGGCGGCGGCCAAAACGTCCTCGAAATCCTGAAATCGAATGTCCGACAGCATAGTAGGCCCAATAATACCGCACGTACGGCAGCGTCGCCTTTGCATTGCGTTATGCGTGGCACTATATTGGCGCCTATGAACGAAAGCACACCGAAATCCGCCGTCGAATTGGAACTGAAGCGCCTTGAAAAACGCCTCGAAGACCTAATAACGACTGTCGGTCAAATCAAGGAAGAAAATCGGGCGCTGCGTCAGCGTCAGGAATCTCTGACCGCGGAAAGGGCGACTCTCCTGCAAAAAAATGAACAGGTGCGGGCCAGGGTCGAGGCAATGATCGGACGATTGAAGTCTATGGAGCAGGCATGAGCGACACCCAGGCGAGAGTCAGTGTGCGCATACTCGAAAAGGAGTATCACATCATCTGCCCCATTGAAGAACGCTCGGACTTGCTTGATTCCGCTGAGTTCTTGAATGCCAAGATGCGGGAGATTCGCGATACCGGGAAAGTGGTCGGCCTGGACCGCATTGCCGTGATCGCCGCGCTCAATATGGCCAATGAGCTGATCAGATCCCGCAACCGTGACACTACTCTCGAATCCGACGTAGGCGGCCGCTTGCGTATCCTACGCGAGCGCGTAGAGTCGGCATTGGAGAAGGGCCAACAGCTCGAGCTGTAAGGCGGTACTTCTCAAAGTTTAAAGTTTGGCGCTGCCTGCGGTGTGCGATGCGGATCGGATAACCTCCTGACCCTAATTTGTAAACCCCAGGGGCCTGTGCTTGCTGGCAACATTGTGCAAGTCCGCCTCGAGCGGAAAGCCTTAAGTGCCGCAGTTAGCCCCACCTGATGCTCAGGTCGGGAGCATCGGTCTAAAACGGCATTGCGGGTAGCGCCATCTCCCTTCGATGAAATCAACACTACGCAAAGATCTGCGGGCCAAACGGCGCGCACTGCCCCCCGCAGAACATCATCTGCGCTCCGACCTCGCCGCCGCCGCCATTGCCCGCTTGCCGGCATTCAAATTCGGCGCCCGCATCGCCGTCTACCTCCCGTTCGATCGTGAAGCCAATACTGCCGCGCTCCTTCGCGCGGCATGGCGGCGTGGAGTGCGCCTTTACGTCCCCGTCGTCATCGACCTGCGCCATCGTCGACTGCGCTTCTACCCCCTCACCGGCAGGATGCGTCGGGGGGCATTCGGCATTTTCGTCCCCCATGAACACACCGTACCCGTTGCTCCTCGCTGGTTGAACCTGATCGTGGTACCCCTGGTGGGTGTCGACGGTACAGGGCGAAGATTAGGGATGGGCGGCGGGTTTTACGACAGAGCACTCGCCTTCCGTCGCGTGCGACGCGATTGGAGGGGACCACGCTTGATAGGCTTCGCCTTCGATTGTCAGAAGACCGACAGCGTGTTTGCCGATCCCTGGGACGTGCGACTGGATGCGCTGGCGACCGAATCGGGCCTCGAACACTTTCCCGCGCATGCAACAAGGGTGAATCCATGAATTACTGGCTGCTCAAGTCCGAACCCTCCACCTTCAGCATCGACGATCTCGCCGCCAAGCCGAAGTGCACGACCGCATGGGATGGCGTGCGCAACTATCAGGCACGCAACATGCTTCGAGACTCCATAAAAAAAGGCGATTCCGCGTTTTTTTATCATTCGAGCTGCGATGTGCCGGGTATCGCCGGCATCGTGACGGTGGTGAAGGAGGGATACCCTGATGAGACCGCCCTCGACCCCAAGCATCATCACTATGATGCCGATAGCCGTGCGACGGATCCGCGTTGGTACGTCATCGACGTGAAGCTGACGCGTAAATTCGCGAACGTCATCACTCTCGATACTTTGAAAAAGCATGCGGGCAAAGCGCTCGCGGACATGATCTTGCTGCGCCGGGGCAATCGTCTTTCAGTGATACCCGTATCGAAGAAAGAGTGGGATTTCATTCTCGAACTTGAGTGAAGCGGTTCACATCGCTACCACATGCATGGGGTCGATGCGACGTATTGCTTGTAAATTAATTATTCGTGTATATACTCGGTCCCCGGACTAACCCGACTACGGAGTTTCTATCATGGCAGCGAAAGCAAAGAAGGCGAAGAAGAAGGTAGCAAAGAAAAAGGCCGCTAAGAAAAAGTAAGCCTTCGAAAGTAATCAACTGTGCCCGCGTAAGCGGGCACAGTTGTTTTAGAGGGTCGGAAAATTTCCTCATCCACAGATAAAAAGCGCCGCGCGGCTGAAGCCGCGATCCCCTTCATCGAAGAAGGCATGGTGCTTGGCATCGGCACCGGCTCGACGGTGAATCAGCTCATCGAAGTGCTGAAAGATCGTAAAATCCAGCTTCAAGGCGCCGTCTCGAGTTCGCGGCAAACCGCGGCCCTCTTGGCATCGGCAGGCATTCCCGAGCTGGATCTGAACACCGCGGGCGACCTCGCTCTCTATATCGACGGGGCCGATGAGGCCACCGCCGATGGCATGCTCATCAAGGGTGGCGGGGCCGCCCTCACCCGCGAGAAGGTGGTTGCCGCCGCCTCCGCCAAGTTCGTCTGCATCGTCGACGACAGCAAACTGGTCGGCGTCCTCGGCAAGTTCCCCCTCCCGGTGGAGGTGATACCCATGGCGCGCTCCTACGTCGCGCGCCGTCTCGTTGCCCTCGGCGGGCAGCCCGTATGGCGCGAGGGAGTGGTCACCGACAACGGAAATCCGATTCTCGACGTGCATGGGTTGACCCTGACCGACCCGGTGGCGTTCGAAACTCTGGTCAATCAGATCGCCGGCGTGGTGACGGTGGGCCTATTCGCACATCGGCGAGCCGATGTGATTCTGGTGGCGGGCGATAGCGCAGTCCGAACCCTGAACCCTCGGGCTTAGGTCGTAGGGACTTTCAGATTTCCAGACGCGTGCCGATCTCTACGACACGACTAGGCGGCAATCCGTAGTAATCCGCGATGACCTGCGCGCTGCGCGCCATCATCATGAATGCCTTGCGGCGCAATGGCGGGAGATCGGAGCGCTGACCCGGCAGCAGCTCCTCCCTGCTCAGGAAGAACGTGGTTTTCTCCGGCTCGTAGGGCACGCCATACGCCTCGGCGTCCCGCAGAATCTCGAGAATGTTGGGCTTTTCCATGAACCCGAACTGCGCCACGACGCGCATGATGCCCTCGCACACCGGGGTCATCGACAGGCGCTTCGTCTCCGCAATACGCGGCTGTTCGCGCGTCACCACCGTCAGCAGCACCACCCGCTCGTGAATGACTCGGTTGAACTTGATGTTGCTGAGTAAGGCCCGCGGTATACCCGACGCCTTGGCGTCGAGGAAAATCGCGGTACCCGGAACTCGTACCGGGGGATCGCGCTTCAGATCATCGAGGAAGTCGCGCACCGGCTTCTGCTCCCGTAGGAGCCTCGCCATGACCGACGCCCTTCCCGCCTGCCAAGTCTGCATCAACCAATATATGGTGAGACCCGAGACCAAGGGCAGCCAGCCGCCGTCCGACAGCTTGGTGAGATTGGCGAGCAGGAAGGCGATATCGATAATGAACAACAGGGACAGACCGGCGCGCAGCGCCCGGCTGTCTCGGCCGGTCCGCGATTTGATGAGGCTCAACGTGAGCGGCGTCACGATGGTCATCGCTCCCGACACCGCGAGACCATAGGCGCCGGCGAGCGCCGCCGACGTGCCGAAGCCAATGACCAGCGCCAGCGACGCGGTCATGAGCAGCCAATTCATGGTGGGCACGTAAATCTGACCGGCATGTTCCGCCGAGGAATGCTCGACGCGCACCCGCGGCAGCAACCCGAGACTCACCGCCTGCGTCGTCACCGAAAAGACGCCGGAGATCACGGCCTGCGAACCGATCAGCGAGGCCACGGTCGCGAGGATGATGAGCGGCCACAGAGACCACGACGGTGCCATCAAATAAAAGGGATTGGCGATGGCGGCGGGATTCTCGATGAGCAGCGCACCCTCTCCGAAATAATTGAGCACCAAGGCCGGCATGACCACGACGATCCATGCCGCACGAATGGGCGCCTTGCCGAAGTGACCCATGTCGGCGTAGAGCGCTTCACCGCCGGTCACCGTCAAAAAAACTCCGGCCAGCACCGCAAGAGCACCAACCTTGTGCTCAGTGAAGAGATGCAGTCCATACCAAGGATTCAGTGCCTTGAGCACCTGCGGCTCGCGCACGATCCAAGAGACGCCCATCACCGCGAGCACCAGGAACCAGAACAACATCACGGG
>Ga0302311_10000462_pt1 | contig 51274 bp, 43 predicted proteins | sample III_Palsa_N1_3_FD_200449 | JGI IMG/M metagenome (GOLD analysis project Ga0302311, IMG submission 200449) | Peat permafrost microbial communities from Stordalen Mire near Abisko, Sweden - III_Palsa_N1_3 | ecosystem: Environmental > Terrestrial > Soil > Palsa > Peat permafrost | place: Sweden... | reverse complement strand
TATTGGCGCGCGGCCTACACATTCCTGATCGGCGCGCCGGCCGAACCTCGGCTAATTTCAGCTTATCGCCGCCAGCGAGAGGCCTTCCAGGCCGCCGCGGCGCTGATGACGCCCAAAGTCGAGCGCGTTGAAATCCCCTACGAGGGGGCGCGGCTGCCTGGCTATTTGCTCCGGGGAGGCGAGTCGTCGGAGGCGCGGCCGACGCTGATCATCAACGGTGGGTACGACAGCACCGCCGAGGAAGGCTATTTTCTGAGTGGGGCCGCGGCGGTTGCGCGCGGCTACACGTGCCTGCTGTTCGACGGGCCTGGCCAGGGCGGCGCCCTCATCGAGGACGGTTTGCTTTTCCGTCCGGATTGGGAGGCGGTGATCCGGCCGGTGGTCGACTTCGCACTCAGCAGGCCCGAAGTCGATCCAAAGCGGATCGCATTGATGGGCTGCAGTTTCGGCGGCTACCTCGCGCCGCGTGGCGCGACAGGCGATCCGCGGCTGGCGGCGCTCATCGCCGACCCTGGCGAGGCGTCCTTGGAAGACGAATTCAAGAGCCGGATGCCGCCGTTCATCGCCGAACGGATGACGAGCCGCAGCCCGTGGATCGCGGGGCCGCTGCAATTCATCCTTCGCCGCCGCGCCCGCCATCTCACCAAGGGGTGGGGACTGCGGCGGGGTCTCTGGGTTCATGGAGTCGATCAGCCGCTCGACTACCTGCGCTTGATCAGGGACTACAGCCTCAAGGATCTGGCGGGGCGGATCAGTTGTCCCAGCCTGATCTGTTGCGCGGAAGATGACGATATCGGCGCCACGGCAAAGGATCTGTTCGACCGGCTTCCGCAGCCAAAGACCTTCCACACTTTCGCGTCCGATGACGGCGCCGGCGGACACTGCGAGGCCGGGGCCCGCGTCCTGTTCAACCAGTATGCTTTCGACTGGCTGGACGATCTCCCGGCCTTTCAACCATGAGCCGACCGGGCTGCTTTGATTGCGCGTGCGCATCAGCGTCCAATGTTCGCTTTTCACCCATCTGCGACCTTCGTAACGTCCGCTTGGCGGTGGTTTGGGCCATCCTTCTGGCCGATACGGCGCCAGATGAGGCCGAGGCCCGATGGCAACTCAGCGGTCAGCTGCGCCGCGCCGCGAGCGAATCTACGACGCAGAGCGGACGCCCCCGCGCAATGCATCGCAGCCAGTCGAACCGAAGCGAGCGCTGGAGGGTAGGACAGGAACGCCTCGTGAGAACGAAAGCGAAAGAGAAGTGGAACCTTCGTGTGCAATCCATGCACGCGCGCCTTCATAACTATCTGATTTTATTAATTATTCCGTCCAGTCCATCATCGGCGCGACGCAGAGACGGTGGGCGTCCATCGGGGCCTTATATCCGCGCCGCGGAAGGTTCGCGAAATCCTGCGGCGGAACTTGGCGCTTCAGGAGTTCAGACGGGGATAGGAGGCGTTTCCGTCCCTGGGGGCTATGCCGTCGGAGCAACGGCAAGCTGTCGTCGCAAGGCGGCGAAGGCGCGGCGCGCATAGGCGGTCGGCTCCTCCCGGCCGCCGTCCGCCAGCCACATGCGCGTCGCGACCCGGGCCGCCCCGACCGCCATCATCGCGGCGAGGCCGGCCTCCAAGGCGTCGATTTGTTCGGCGAACCGGCGAGCGAGGGCCTCGCCCAGCGCCTGTTCCATCTGCACGTTCTTCAGCTGGTCGCGCGCGATCAAAGCCGGGGTCTCGTGGACCAGCCTGACAACGGCGAGGGCCTGACCCTGAGCCATGCCTCCGATCACGGCGATGATCGCGCTCTCGGCGGCTTCCAGCGGTGAGCGCGCCGGCTCGGTGTCGGCCACCGCGGCCAGTAGCGCGGCGCTTTGAGCGTCCTGCCAGGCGAAAACGACTTCCTCTTTCGACGCGAAGTAGTGGAAGAAGCTGCGCCGGGAGACGTCGGCGGCGGCGGCGATCTCGCCCAGAGTGGTTTCCGCGAACCCCCGGTCGAGAAAGAGCCGCACCGCCGCCTCGGTAATGCGCTCTCGCGTTTGCGTTCGCTTGCGCTCGCGTAGTCCGTCGGTCGTCACGTCGCCTCCCTCCTAGCGGTCACCATAACATTCTGCACTATATGCAATTTTGCACCCAGTGCATATATTGCCGGAGGCGGACGGCTCCGGCCCCCAACCGGAGGATTCCATGACTGGCTGGACAGAGGCTGACATCCCATCGCAGGCTGGCCGTTCGGCCGTGGTCACCGGAACCGGCGGCCTGGGTTATGAGACGGCGCGCGCCCTGGCGGCGGCGGGCGGGCAGGTGGTCCTGGCAGGCCGCAACCCCGACAAGGGCGCGGTGTCGGTCGAACGGATTCTCGCCCAGCATCCCGGCGCAACGATCGCCTTTGAGCCGCTGGACCTCGGCGATCTGACCTCCGTCACCGCCTTCGCCAAGCGACTGGCGGGGCGGAGGCCATCGCTCGACCTGCTGGTCAACAATGCTGGCGTGATGACTCCGCCCGACCGGCGCACGACGCGCGACGGGTTCGAGCTGCAGTTTGGCGCCAACTACCTCGGACACTTTGCGCTGGCGGCGCATCTGCTGCCCCTGCTGCGCCAGGGTCACGGGCCGCGCGTGGTCACCGTCAGCAGCGGCGCCCACCACACCGGCGCGATCAACTTCGACGACCTGCAGTGGACGAGACGATATCGACCGTGGCTCGCCTACGCGCAGTCGAAGCTTGCTAACCTGATGTTCGCGTTCGAGCTGCAGCGGCGCAGCGACGCCGGCGGTTGGGGACTGACCAGCAACGCGGCCCATCCCGGCTACGCCAGAACAGAGCTGATCGCCAACGGTCCGGGAACCGACGCCGTAGTTGTAAGGATCGGTAAGTTCTTCCAGCCGATGATGAGCCAGACGCCGGCCGAGGGCGCTCAGCCACAGCTTTTCGCCGCCACCTCGCCGGACGCAGCGCCCGGCGGCTACTACGGACCAAGGAACCTGTTCGAGCTGGTCGGGCCGCCAGGCCCGGCTCGAATCGCGCGCCAGGCCAGGGACGCAACTGTGGCGGCCAGGCTGTGGTCCGCCTCGGAGCAACTGACAGGCGTGACCTTCCCTGGGACCTGATCGACCCAAGCTCTTGTCACCCACCCGGCCGCTCGGTGATGGTGGAGGTATGACGGCGCGCACCGATGTATGACCTGCTCCGCGGCCTCTCGGTGATCGAGGCCTCGTCGTTCGTCGCCTCGCCCACCGCCGGGCTCTATTGCGCGCAGCTGGGCGCCGAAGTGATCCGCGTCGACCAGATCGGCGGCGGCCCGGACTTCCGGCGCTGGCCAGTGACCGCCAACAACGATTCCCTGTACTGGGAGAACCTGAACCGCGCCAAGAAGTCGGTCGCGCTCGACCTCGGCAGGCCCGAGGGACGCGAGCTGTTGCAGCGGCTGGTGCGCGCCACCGGCCAGTTCATCACCAATTTTCCGGTCTCTGGTTTCCTGTCGCACGAGGTCCTGGCTGCGGAGCGGCCGGATTTGGTCAGCGTGCGGGTGATGGGCTGGGCCGACGGCTCGCCGGCCCTCGACTACACAGTCAACAATTCGGTCGGCTATCCGATGATGACCGGGGTCGGGCCTGAACCGGTCAATCACGTGCTGCCGGCCTGGGATCTCCTCACCGGCGCCTATGCCGCCTTCGCGCTGCTGGCCGCGATCCAGCGCCGCACGGCGACCGGCCAGGGCAGCGAGGTGCGCATCCCGCTGTCGGACGTCGCCATCGGCACGGCGGCCAATCTCGGCGGCGTCGCCGAGGTGCTCTCCACCGGCGAGAACCGCCCGCGACTGGGCAACGCCGTCTACGGGCTGTTCGGGCGCGATTTCGTTACCCGCGACGGCGTGCGCACCATGATCGTGGTGGTCACCCCCCGGCAGTGGTCCAGTCTTGTCTCGGCCCTGGATCTCGGCGAGGGCGTAACGCGCGTCGAGTCCGCGCGCGGCGTCGATTTTTCCAGGGACGACGGCCTGAGATTCACCCATCGCGACGCGCTCTTTCCGCTGTTCGAGGCGGCGATCGCGGCGCGCAGCCATGCTGTGCTCACCGCCGCGTTCGACGCCGGGGGAATTGTCCATTCGGCCTACCGCACCTTGCTCGATGCGGCCCGTGACCCCGAGCTCGTCGCGAGCAACCCGATCTTCGGGGCGGCGGAAAACCCCAGCGGCGTCGCCTATCCGGCGGCGGGAGCCTTCGCCACCGTCCCGCAGCTGGAGCGCGCCCCGCCCCGATCCGCGCCGCGCAACGGTGAGCACTCCGAAGAGATTCTGGCCGACCGCCTGGCGCTCTCCTCAGGCGAGATCGGCCGTCTGATCGACGCCGGCGTCGTCGGCGTCGCCTGACCGGAGAGCCGTACGATGAGCGAATGGCAGGCGTGGATCGGCCGGCGGCAGACACAGACGGATGCTATCGACGCGGGCGTGACCGGGCGTTGGCTCGCCACCCTCGATCGCGATGCGCCGGCCAACGGCGCCGCGCCGCAGGGATTTCACTGGTGTCTTTGCCTGCCCGACGCGCCGACGGCGCGGCTGGGCCCAGACGGCCATCCGCTGCGCGACGACGGCCCGGTGAGCTTCCTCCCTCCTGTGCCTCTGCCGCGCCGCATGTGGGCCTCGAGCGAGGTCGAGTTTCATGCGCCGCTGCGGATTGGAGACGCGGTGACGCGCCATTCGCGGGTGGGGTCGGTGACCGAAAAGCAGGGTGCCTCGGGCCGGCTGGTGTTCGTCGATGTCGAGCACGAGACCTTCGCCGGGGAAGCGTTGGCGGTGCGCGAGACGCAGTCGATCGTCTATCGTGAAGCGGCGACGGCGGACGCGGCGCCGGCTCCGCCGGGCGACGAGGGCTTCGATCCGGCTGGATGGGACGCCCACCGCGCGCTCACGCCGAGCGAGGCGCTGCTGTTCCGCTATTCGGCGCTGACCTTCAACAGTCACCGCATCCACTACGATGCGCCCTACGCCCAGGGCGTCGAGCGCTATCGAGGCCTTGTGGTGCAAGGGCCGCTGACAGCCACCCTGCTGCTCGACCTGGCGCAGCGCCAATTCGGCGACAACACCCTGACCCGCTTCGCCTTCCGGGGCATGTCACCGGCCGTTGCCGGCGAGGCGCTTCACCTTGTGCTGCGCGGGAGGGCGGAGGGCGTCGAACTCGCGGCCTTCGCCGGCGACGGACGGCAGGTGATGTCCGCCTCCGCGGCCTTGTGACTTCGCCTCATGCGAAATCCGCTGCGTCATCGCCCAGCAGGAAACGCGGGCCGGCGCCGCAGCGGGCGGCGCGGTCGCCGGGATTGTAGAGCGCGCAACGGTCGAGCGAGAGGCAGCCGCAGCCGATGCAGCCGTCGAGCCGATCACGCATCCGCTCCAAGACGGCGATGCGCTCGTCCAGCGCGCCGCGCACCTGATCGCCGATCGCCGCCCACTCCCTGCGCGACGGGGCGCGGCCTTCCGGCAAGGCCCGCAAGGCCGCTTCGATCTCGGCCAGGCTGAGGCCGAGCTTCTGGGCGATCAAGGCGAAGGAGAGACGCCGCAGGTCGGCGCGCGGGAAGCGGCGTTGATTGCCGGCCGTGCGGACCGCCGCCACCAGGCCGCGGCTCTCATAGTAGCGGATCGCCGAGACGGAGAGTCCGGTGCGGGCGGCGACTTCACCGATGGTCAGGAGGTTGTGGGGCGCAGTGGGCATGAAATGATCTCTTGACCTCAAGTTAGCTTGAGGTTGCACGCTGATCAACAGCACACTGCAGGAGACCCGACCATGAACGCCCCGAAGATTGAGCACGTGAACCTGACCGTCCGCGATCCGGACCATAGCGCCCGCCTGATGGAGGCGATCTTCGGCTGGCGCGAGCGCTGGCGCGGCCCGGCCCTGAACGGCGGCCGCACGATCCATGTCGGTTCCGAAACAGATTACCTGGCCCTCTACACCGATCCTCAACATGCCCCCGGCGACGCGTATTTCCGCAAGGGCCGGCCTCTGAACCACGTCGGCGTGGAAACCGACGACCTTGAAGGCGTCGAGGCGCGGGTGATCGCCGCCGGATTGGAGCCCTTCAACCACGGCGACTATGCGCCGGGCCGGCGGTTCTATTTCTTCGATCCGGACGGCATCGAGTTCGAGGTGGTGAGCTACGCGACCAGGAAGTAAGTCAACAGCGATTGACATAGGCCGGGTGCGCGCCGAAGCTCGCGGGGCGACCGGGAGAACCCGGCCTAACGGAGGACGCCATGACGCTCGCCATGGAGCGCGCCGCCGACGTCGAGGACGTCCGCGCCATCCCGCTCGCCGCGCTCAATCCTGCCCGCACCGATCGCTTCCAGGCCGACACCATCTGGCCGGTGTTCGCGCGCCTGCGGCGTGAGGATCCGGTCCACTTCACGCCGGAGAGCGAGTTCGGGCCCTACTGGTCGATCACCCGGTGGAACGACATCCTGGCGGTGGACACCGACCACGAAGCCTTCTCGTCGGCCGAAGGCATTTCGCTCCCCAACAAGGCGATGATGGAGGAGCAGGAGAAGGCCCTCAAAGCCATGGGCATCGAGCCGCGCCGCCGCGGCGGAGCCGGCTTCATCACCATGGACGAGCCCGAACACAGTGTGCACCGCAAGGCGGTGAGCCCGACCGTGGCCCCGGCGAACCTCGCCAAAATGGCCTCGATCGTGCGCGAGCGGGCCGGCGCCATCCTCGACGGCCTGCCGATCGGCGAGCCCTTCGACTGGGTCGACCTGGTTTCCAAGGAGCTCACCGCCATGACCCTGGCGACGCTCTTCGACTTCCCCTTCGAGCAGCGGCGCAAGCTGCCCTACTGGTCCGACATGTTCATGAATCAGCCCGGCCATGGGCCGGCGAAGAGCTGGCAGCATAAGGCCGAGTCGGCGATCGAATGCTTCGGCGCCTTTCGCGACCTGTGGAACCAGCGCCTGGACGGCGAGCCGGGCAATGATTTGATCTCGATGCTGATCCACCACCCGGAAACCCGGGCGATGTCGGAGGAGCAATATCAGGGCACGATGGTGCTGCTCATCGTCGGCGGCAACGACACCACCCGCAACACCATCTCGGGCAGCGTCTTCGCCCTGAACAAGAATCCCAATCAGTATGACAAGCTGCGCGCCAATCCCGGGCTGGTCGCCTCGATGGTCTCCGAGACAATCCGCTGGCAGACGCCGCTGGCGCACATGAGCCGGCAGGCGACACGCGATGTGGAGTTGGGTGGCAAGACCATCCGCAAGGGTGACCGGGTGGTGATGTGGTACATCTCGGGCAATCGCGACGAGAGCGTGATCGACAATCCCAACGCCTTCGTCATCGACCGCGAGCGGCCCAGGCAACATCTGTCGTTCGGCTTCGGCATCCACCGCTGCGTCGGCAATCGCGTGGCCGAGATGCAGCTGACCATCATCTGGGAAGAGATTCTCAAGCGCTTCCCCCGGATCGAGCTGCTCGGCGAGCCGCTGCGCGCCTACTCCTCGTTCGTGCACGGCTACGAGAGCATGCAGGTCGTGATACCGGCGCGCGCTTGACCACTGAGGTCCTGGCCCCGACCCGCCGACGTGACGCCCAGGCGACCCGGGGTCGTATTCTGGCGGCGGCGATGGATCGCTTCGCACGTCTTGGCTACGAGACGGCGGCGCTGCGTGACATCGCTGCGGACGCCGGCGTCGACGTCGCCCTGATCGGCCGCTACTTCGGCGGCAAGGAGGGCCTGTTCACCGAGGCTCTCAAGGCGTCCATCCACCCTCGCCTGTTGCACGAGTGGGATCGCGCCAGCCTGGCGCGCGAGGTGGCCGCTCACATGGCCGACGGTCCCCACGACAACGAGGGTCGTCACCACAGCTTCCAGTTCCTGCTGCGCGCCGCGACCTCGCCCGCCACAGCGCCGCTGCTCAATCTGGCCGTGCAGGAGCGGTTCCTCGAGCCCATCGGCGACTGGCTGGGCGGCCAGGACGCTCTGCCCCGCGCCCGCGTCCTGGCCGGGGCGTACATCGGCTTTCTCGTCGAGCGCCTGATCCGTGGCGAGGCGCTGGAAGGGCGCGAGCGGGAGGTTTTCATCCAGCGGGTAGCGGCCGTCCTGGAGGCCTTGATCGCCGATTTCGGCTAGAACTTCTGCGAGATCCCAACGTAAACCTGGACGCCCGGCGTCTCCCGGTTGAGGCCAAAATTGGCCCCGGCGTCGAACTGCAGGCGCGGCGTGACGGCCCAGGCGGCGGCCGCGTCGGCCGAGACCTGTCTCACCTCGCCGGCCGGATCGAAGTTCCAGTCGCCCCACAGCTCGCCGAAGAGCGTGACGCCGCCTGGCAAACTGAGCGCCAGGTTGACCAGCTGCGCTGTGTTGAGGTGGCGACCCTCGTTTTCGGCGTCCTTGAAGACATCGATCTCCGGGGCCGTCGTCACTGTGAGCTCGCTGGTAAGCTTGTAGCTGACAGGCACGAGCGCGCCTTCCTCGACGGCGCCGTCGCCGAGGCCGAGCCTGGCCGTCGGCGCCTTGACGTAAGGAATGATCGAGGCGGTCAGGGCGCCTTTGTCCACGTCGAGGAACGCGTACTTCAACCTGAAGTACAGGTCGCCGACGCCGCTCACGGTATGGCCGCCAGACGGCCCTTGGGTTTGCACAATCTCGTCGGCGGCAATGTTGGCCTCGACGTCGAGGGTCGGGGTCAGGCCGTATTTGAAGGTCGGATTGAACAGCAGCCAGGTGTCGGTCTTCACGCCGTCCTGGTCGGAGAAGGTCGCGTTCGCCAAATCCGCCTCGTACTGGAAGCTGCCGGAGTCGACCGTACAGGGTACGTTGGATTTGGTCGGCCGGTCGGTGCAAATCGGCGTCGGCGCGGCGGGCGGCGACTCGGGCGCCGCCTGAGCCCACGCCGCGATCGGCAGCGCCGCCAGGCCGAGCGCTGACCAAAATCTGATCTGGATCAAAGACGCTCCCCATACGATGCGCCAGGATCGACAGGCGCCTTTATAAGTTCTTTATGCGGCTGAACCGCAATTCCCATAGCGCCCTTACGGACCTCGGGCCTAGTTCCGCGGCCGACGGTTTCACCACAGGGCGAATATGTCAGATCTGATCTACCTCATCGCCGGCGGCGGCGTGATGCTGCTCTTCGCCGGCTACGCTGTCCTGCTCAAGCGAGCCTGACCATGCTCATGATCGTCATCTATGGCGCGGCCGCGGTGGGCATCGCGGTCTACATGGTCGCGGCCCTGCTGCGCCCCGACAGGTTCTAGCCGCCGAGACACAGGCGCCGACGTTTCAATCAAGAAGGAGACCTCGCCATGGATGTGCGAGGCTGGACCGAAATCCTCTTCACCATCGTTGTGACCCTCGCCCTCGCCTGGCCGCTGGGGGTGTATCTGGCGCGCGTCTGGCAGGGGGCGCGCACATGGCTCGATCCGGTGCTGCGGCCCGTCGAGGGCTTGCTCTACCGCGCCTTCGGCGTGAAGCCCGACAAGAGCCAGACCTGGCTGGAGTACGCCTTCTCGATGCTGGCCTTCAGCATCGCCAGCTTCGTGGTGCTCTACCTCATCCTGCGGTTCCAGAACCTGCTGCCGCTGAATCCGCAAGGATTTCCGGGCACGAGTCCGGACCTGGCGTTCAACACCGCCATCAGCTTCATCACAAACACCAACTGGCAGTCCTACACCCCTGAAACCACCGTCTCGAGCTTTTCGCAGATGGCGGGCCTCACCTCGCACAACTTCCTGTCCGCCGCCGCCGGCATCGCGCTCGCCGCCGCCGTGGCGCGCGCCTTCGCCGCCAACCGCAGCGAGGGCCTGGGCAATTTCTGGGCCGACCTGACGCGCATCAGCCTTTACGTGCTGCTGCCGTTCTCGCTGGTCATCGCGCTCACTTATGTCGCGCTCGGCGAGCCGCAGACCCTGGCCGCGCATGCGAGCGCCGTGGGTGTGGAAGGCGGCAAGCAGACCATCCCGCTCTACCCCACCGCCAGCCAGGAGGCGATCAAGCAGCTCGGCACCAATGGCGGCGGCGTGTTCAACGCCAACTCGGCTCACCCGTTCGAGAACCCGACGCCGCTGACCAACCTCATCGAAGAGGTGTCGATGAACGTCCTGGCCTACGCCTGCGTCGCCGCCTTCGGGATTGTGGTGGCCGCGAAGCGCGAGGCGCGCGCTCTGATGGCTGTCATGGCCCTCTTCGTCCTTGCCGCCTCGGCGACCGTCTATTGGGCGGAAACCCAGCCAGCGCCGGCTTTGCACGCAGCCCACGCTGCCGCGCAGGTCAACATGGAGGGCAAGGAGGTGCGGTTTGGCGCCCCGGCCACGGCGGTGTGGACCGCCTTCACCACTGGCGCTTCGGACGGCGGCGTCAACGGCGTCATCGACAGCTACATGCCGCTGGGCGGCGGGGCGGCGATGTTCATGATCCAGCTGGGCGAGATGCTGCCGGGCGGGGTCGGCTCGGGGCTCTACGGCATGGTGGTCATGGCCCTCATCGCCGTCTTCGTGGCCGGCCTGATGGTCGGCCGGACGCCCGAATACCTCGGCAAGAAGATCGAGGCGCGCGAGGTCAAGTTCGCCATGCTGGCGGTGCTGATCCTGCCTCTTTCGATCCTCGGCTTCTCGGCCGTGGCGGCTGTGCTGCCGGTGGTTCTCAAGGCTAGAACCAACCTCGGGCCGCACGGGCTCTCCGAGATCCTCTACGCCTACTCCTCGGCGACCGGGAACAACGGCTCGGCCTTCGCCGGACTCTCGGCCAACGTCCCCTACCTCAACACCACGCTGGGGATCGCCATGCTGCTTGGCCGGTTCGCTTATGTCGTGCCGGTGCTGGCTATGGCCGGCTCCATCGCCGTCAAGCCGAAGCTCACCCCCACCGCCGGCACCCTGCCCACCTATGGCCCGCTGTTCATCAGCCTGCTGGCCGGCGTGATCCTGATCATGGGCGGACTGCAGTTCTTCCCCGCCCTCGCCCTCGGCCCGATCGTCGAGCACTTCCAGGCCCTGGCGGCGATCCGCTGAGCCCTCCGGAGACCTGACCCCATGACCTCCGTCCCCGTCCACCTTGGCGAGCGCCGTCGCACAGCGGTCTCCTCGACCACGCTGTCAGGCTCGGTAATGGCGCGCGCCGTGCGCGACTCCTTCGCCAAGCTCGACCCGCGTCAGCTGGCTCGCAACCCGGTGATCCTGGCCACCGAGTTGGTCGCGGCGCTGGCGACGATCTCGACGCTCGACGCCTTCCGCACCGGCGTCCACCCCTGGTGGGCGCTGCAGGTCGCCCTGTGGCTGTGGTTCACCGTGCTTTTCGCCAACTTCGCCGAAAGCATCGCCGAGGGCCGCGGCAAGGCGGCGGCCGACGCCCTGCGCAGCCAGCGGGTGGACGTGAAGGCCAAACTGATCATCGACGACAAGGCCGGCACGGTCGTCCCGACGGCGGCCTACAAGCTCAGCGTCAACGACGTGGTGCTGGTCGAGGCTGGCGACATGATCCCCTCCGACGGTGAGATCGTCGAGGGCGTGGCTTCGGTCAACGAGGCGGCGATCACCGGCGAATCTGCGCCGGTCATCCGCGAGAGCGGCGGCGACCGCTCGGCCGTCACCGGCGGCACCACCGTGGTCTCCGACTGGATCAAGGTGCGGATCACCGCCGCCGCCGGCCAGACCTTCCTTGACCGGATGATCGCCATGGTCGAGGGGGCCGAACGCCGCAAGACTCCCAACGAGCTGGCCCTGACCGTGCTCCTGGCCGGCCTGACCCTCATCTTCCTTATCGCCGTCGCCACCCTGCTCGGCCTCGGCCGCTATTCCGGCGTCAACCTCGATCCCCTCGTGCTGGGCGCGCTGTTCATCTGCCTGATCCCGACCACCATCGGCGGCCTGCTCTCGGCCATCGGCATCGCCGGCATGGACCGCTTGCTCAAGGTCAACGTCCTGGCGACCTCAGGGCGCGCCGTGGAGGCGGCTGGCGACGTCGACACCCTGCTGCTCGACAAGACCGGCACCATCACCCACGGCGCGCGCATGGCCTCGGAGGTGATCCCGGCCCCAGGCGTGCGGGCCGACGCCGCAATGAGCGCGGCGATGATGGCTTCGCTGGCCGACGAGACTCCCGAGGGGCGCTCGATCGTCGAGCTGGCTCGGCGCGAGGGGGTCACTGCAGAGCCGCCCGCCAACTCCACGCCCGTGCCGTTCAGCGCCTCGACGCGGCTCTCGGGCCTCGACGCCGATGGCCGGATCTGGCGCAAGGGCGCGGTGGACGCGGTGTTGCGCCTCCTGGGCAACACCCAGGCCGACATGCCGGCCGAGCTCGCCGCCGCCGTCGACCGCATCGCCCGCTCCGGCGGCACGCCGCTGGCCGTCGCCGAGAACGGCGTCCTGGTCGGCGTCATCCACCTCAAGGACGTGGTCAAGGCCGGCGTGAAGGAGCGCTTCGCCGACCTGCGCCGCATGGGTCTGCGCACGGTGATGATCACCGGCGACAATCCAGTCACCGCCGCGGCCATCGCCTCCGAGGCCGGGGTCGACGACTTCCTGGCCGAGGCGACGCCTGAGGACAAGCTGCGCCTGATCCGCGAGGAACAGGGCCGCGGCCGGCTCGTCGCCATGTGCGGCGACGGCTCCAACGACGCTCCGGCCCTGGCCCAGGCCGACGTGGGCGTGGCCATGCAGACCGGCACCCAGGCCGCGCGCGAGGCCGGCAACATGGTCGACCTCGACAGCGACCCGACCAAGGTCATCGAGATTGTCGAGGTGGGCAAGCAGATGCTGATTACTCGCGGGGCCCTGACCACCTTCTCCATCGCCAACGACGTGGCCAAGTATTTCGCCATCATCCCGGCCATCTTCGTGGTCCAGCTGCACGCCCTGGGCGCGCTCAACGTCATGGGCCTGGCCACCCCGCGCAGCGCCATCCTCTCGGCGGTGATCTTCAATGCCCTGATCATCGTCGCCCTGATCCCGCTGGCGCTGAAGGGCGTGCGCTACCGTCCGATCGGCGCGGCCAAGCTGTTGCAGCGCAATCTGCTGATCTACGGCCTGGGCGGGATCGTTGCCCCCTTCCTCGGCATCAAGGCCGTGGACCTCCTGATCACCACTCTCGGCCTCGCCTGAGCCGTTCGGAGCCTCTCATGCTCAAGGACATCCGCCCCGCCATCGTCTCGACCGTCATCTTCACCCTGTTGCTCGGGCTGGGCTATCCGTTGCTCGTCACCGGCATCGCCCACTTGGCCTTCCCTTGGCAGGCGGACGGCAGTCTGGTGCGCGATCCCGCCTCCGGCCGCCTGATCGGTTCGGCCCTGATCGCCCAGCCATTCGCGCGCGATGAGTACCTGCATCCCAGGCCCTCGGCGGCGGGGAACGGCTACGACCCGACGAGCTCGGGCGGCTCGAACCTCGGCCCGCTCAATCCCGACCTCGCGACGCGGATCGCCAAGGACTCCGCGGCCCTGCGCGCCTCCACCGGCAAGGCCGAGACGCCTGACGACGCAGTGACCACCTCCGGCTCGGGCCTCGATCCGGACATTTCGCCCACCTACGCCTACCTGCAGGCCGAGCGCATCGCCAAGGCCCGGGGCGCAGCCCCCGCCGCCGTGCGCGCCATCATCGCCGCCCACGTGAAGGGGCCGGACCTCGGCTTCCTTGGCCAGCCGCGGGTCAATGTGTTGATGACCAACCGCGCACTGGACGCGGCCGTCCCGAAAGCTCAGCCTAGGCCTGCATGACCCCAGACGAGCCCCGCCGCCCCGATCCGGACGCGCTTCTCGCCGAAGCGGCCAAGGCGGGGCGCGGCCGGCTCAAGGTCTTCCTCGGCATGGCGCCGGGGGTAGGCAAGACCTACGAAATGCTGGCCCAGGCCGCCCGCCGGAAGGCCGAAGGCGTCGATGTGGTCGTCGGCGTGGTCGAGACCCACGGCCGTCGCGAGACGGAGGCGCTGACCCGCGACCTCGAGATCCTGCCGCGCAAGCCGACCGAGCACAGCGGCCGCACGCTCATGGAGTTCGACATCGACGCGGCGCTGGCCCGCCGGCCCGGCCTGCTGCTCGTCGACGAATACGCCCACTCCAACGCGGCGGGCTCGCGCCACACCAAGCGCTGGCAGGACGTCGAGGAGCTGCTGGCGGCCGGCGTCAACGTCTGGACGACGCTCAACGTCCAGCATGTCGAGAGCCTGGTGGACGTGGTCTGGAAGATCACCGGCGTGCGTCAGCGCGAGACCGTGCCCGATTCCGCCTTCTCTCGCGCCGACGACATCGAGTTGGTCGACATCACCCCCGACGAGCTTCGCCAGCGCCTGGCCGAAGGCAAGGTCTATCTTCCCGACACCGCCCGCTTGGCCGCGACCAACTTCTTCAAACCGGAGAACCTCACCGCCCTGCGTGAGCTGGCGCTGCGCCGTATGGCCCTGACGGTCGACGACCAACTGGTCGCGGCCATGCGTCAGAAGGGTGTCGAAGGTCCGTGGGCGGCGGGCGAGCGCATCGTGGTGCTGATCGGTCCGGGTCCCGGGGCCGACGCTCTGGTGCGGGCCGGCAAGCGCCTCTCCGACATGATGATGGATGCGCCCTGGACGGTGGCCTACATCGAACGGCCGAACAAAGCCTTGCCCGACGCGATCGGCGCCGCGGTGATCGGCGCGGCGTTCAAGCTCGCCGAGCAGCTTGGCGGCACCACCGTCGTGCTGACTGGCGACGATATCGTCCGAACGCTGCTGGAATACGTCAAGCGCAACAACGTCACCCAGGTGGTGGTCGGACGATCCCGCCGATCGCGCTGGCGCATGCTGTTTGGCCGCTCGCTGGTGGCGGCGCTGCTGGAGGGCGCCTCGGGGGCGGCCGTGCATGTCATCACCGAGGGTGGTCAGCCACAGGCCCCGCCGCCGCGTCTCCGCTCCTCGCGGACGGCGTTCTGGCGCGGCGAGATCGCCTCGGTGGCCTTCGTCGCCATCGCCGGCCTGATCGCCGCGGCGGTCGATCAGTTGCACCAGGACGCCAATCTGGCCATGATCTTTCTGGTCAGCGTGTTGGCGAGCGGCCTCGCCTACGGCTTCTGGCCAGCGGTGACCGCCGCGGCGCTCTCGGCCCTGGCCTACAACTTCTTCTTCCTGGAGCCGCGGCTCTCGTTCGTCATCGGCCATGCGACGGACGTGCTCACCTTCGGGGTGTTCTTCATCGTCGCCATGGCCACCGGCTGGCTCACCGGTCGCGTGCGCGACCAGGCCCTGGCGACGTCACGGCGCGCCACCGCAATCACGGCCCTTCTGGCCGCCAGCCGCCGCCTTTCGGCGTCGGCCGAGCAGGACGACACCGCCCGTGCGCTGGTCGAGCAGCTCGCCGCGGCCACCGGCGGTCAGGCCGTGGTGTTGCTGCCCAAGGGCGAGGACATCGCGCCCGCCGCCGGCTCGCCGGATCTGCCGCCGCTCGGTCCAGCCGACCTCGCCGCCGCGCGGTGGACCTGGACTCACGGCGAGGCGGCGGGGGCCGACACCGGCACCCTGCCCAACGCCGCCTGGACCTTTCGCCCCCTGCAGGGGGCCAGGAAGCGATCGGGTGTGGCCGGCGTCGAGGCCAAGGCGATGCGCGAGGACGAGAGCGAACGCTTCGTGCTGGCCCTGCTCGAGCAGGGCGCGGCGGCGCTGGAGCGGACCGAGTTCGCCGCCGACGCGGCCGACGCCGAGGCGCTGCGACGTTCCGACAAGCTGCGCTCGGCGCTGCTCAATTCAGTCAGCCATGACCTTCGCACGCCGCTCTCCACGGTGCTCGGTTCGGCCACGACCCTGCTCGAATACCGAGATTCGCTGGACGACGCGGCCAAGGTCGATCTGCTGACCAGCATTCGCGAGGAAGCCGAGCGGCTGAACCGCTACGTCGGCAACCTGCTCGACATGACGAGGCTGGAAGGCGGCGGCCTCGACATCCGCAATGACTGGGTGGACGTGCGCGACGTGCTGGGCGCGGCGGCCGATCGCGTCTCCCGGCGCATGGGCGGACGGCGGATCAGCCGCGACTTTCCCGCCGAACTCGCCTTCGTCAAGGCGGACAACACCTTGCTCGAGCAGGCCTTGGTCAACATTCTCGAGAACGCCGTGGCTTACAGTCCCGATTCATCGACCATTGAATTGGCCGCTTACGAGGACCGCAACAACGTGGTGATCAGCATCGAAGACGAGGGCCGCGGCATCCCGACCAGCGAACTGGAGCGGGTGTTCGAGAAGTTCCGACGCATGGAGGAAGCGACGGATCGCGGTAAAGGCGCGGGCCTCGGCCTCGCCATCTCCAAGGGGTTCGTCGAAGCCATGGGCGGCCGGATCGCCGCCGCCAGTCCGATCCACGACGGCCGCGGAACGCGCATCCTGATCAGTCTTCCCAAGGACATCGGCGCCCAGAGGCTCTCGGCATGAGCGGCCACAAGCAGCGCATCCTGGTGGTGGACGACGAACCCCAGATCCACCGGTTTCTCGACCGCGCCCTGGAGGCGGCCGGGTTCGAGCCCGTGCGCATGGAGACCGGCCGGGGCGCGCTCTCCGAGATCGCCCACCGGCCTCCGGATGCGGTCATCCTCGACCTCGGCCTCCCGGACATGGACGGCCAGGATCTGCTGCGCGACCTGCGCGTCTTCTATTCGGGACCGGTGATCATTCTCTCGGCCCGCGACCGCGAGCTGGAGAAGATCGAGGCGCTGGACGCCGGCGCCGACGACTACGTCGAGAAACCCTTCGGGGTCGGCGAGCTGCTGGCGAGGCTCCGCGTGGCGCTGCGCCGCCATCGACCGAGTCAGAGGATCGAGGTGGTCCATGTCGGCGACTTGATGATCGATCTGCCGCGCCGCATCGTGACTCGTGGCGGAGAAATGGTGCGCCTCTCGCCGAAGGAATACGACCTCCTGGCCAGATTGGTGGAGGCGGACGGCCGGGTGCTGACCCACAAGGACCTGCTGGTTTCGTTGTGGGGTCCGGCTCACGCCGAGGACACGCAGTATCTGCGCGTATTCATCGGTCAGCTGCGGCAGAAGATCGAGCCCGATCCGGCGGCGCCGCGCCTCATTCTCACCCAGCCCGGCGTCGGCTACCGCTTCCTGCCCGAAGACGCGACGACGGCCTGAGCCGTCACGCGGCGGCCTGGCCGGCGAGCGCCACTTGCTGAGCCGCCGCTAGTCCATTCCGAGCGCCTGGGCGACCGCCTTGTAGGTGATCTTCCCTTCGCGAATGTTGAGCCCTTGCGCCAGGCCCGGATCGTCGGCGAAGGCCCCATCGACGCCCTTGTTCGCCAGCGCCGAGATGTAGGGCGCGGTGGCGGCGCTGAGCGCATAGGTCGAGGTGAGCGGCGCAGCGCCCGGCATGTTGGCGACGCAGTAGTGGATGACATTGTCGACCACGAACGTCGGCTCGGCATGGTTGGTCGGGTGGCTGGTCTCGAAGCAGCCGCCCTGGTCGATGGCGACGTCAACGAGCACCGAGCCGGCCTTCATCCGCCCCAGGTCCGCGCGGGTGACCAGCTTGGGCGCCGCCGCTCCGGGGATCAGCACGCAGCCGATGACCACGTCGGCGGTGACCAGCGCCTCGGCCACGGCGTCATGGGTGGAGAAGCTGGTCTTCACTTCACCGCTGAAGATGTCGTCGAGTTCCTCGAGTCGAGGGCTGGAGATGTCGAACAGGGTCACGTCGGCGCGATGGCCGACGGCCATCTGGGCGGCGTGTTTGCCGCTGACCCCGCCGCCCAGGATGACCACCTTGGCCGGCGGCACGCCCGGCACGCCGCCCAGCAGCATGCCGCGGCCGCCGGCGGGCTTCATCAGAGAGTGGGCGGCGACGTCCACAGCCATGCGGCCGGCCACCTGGCTCATCGGGGCCAGCAACGGCAGGCGGCCGTGGCGATCGGTGACGGTCTCGTAGGCGATAGCCGTGCAGCCGCTGGCCATCAGACCGCGCGTCTGGGCCGGATCGGGCGCGAGGTGCAGATAGGTGAAGAGAACGTGGTGTGGCTTCAGACGCGCGACCTCGATCGGCTGCGGCTCCTTGACCTTGACGATCATCTGGGCGGCCTCGAACACCGCGTCCGCATCCGGCAGGATGGTCGCGCCCAGGTCGGCATAGGCCTGGTCCGAAATACCGATGCCCGCCGCGGCTCCGGCCTCCACGAACACCTCGTGGCCCTCGTGGCGCAGTCGCTGCACGACGCCGGGCGTCGCGCCGACGCGAAACTCGAGGGTCTTGATCTCCTTGGGCACGCCAATGCGCATGTGGGTCCTTCCATCCGGAATCTGAGATCACAGTTCCTAGCAAACAGAATGGGGTTAGGCGACACCCCGGAAGCGCGGTTCACGCACCAAGGTCAAGAGGATCACCAGGGCGGCAACCAGGAAAGCCATCGAGACGCTGAACAGGGCGGGGTAGCCGAACACCGCGGCGATCAGACCGCCCGCCAGGGGGCCGGCGGCCGACATCGCGCCCTGGGCTGTGGCCACTAGCGCCAGACGCATGGCGATTTCCTCGCGCACGCCGAACTCGAGCACCAGGGTCTGGGAACTCATCAGGAAGCCAGATTGGGCGGCGCCCAGGCCGAAGAAGGCCGCGAAGATCACCATCCGCGCTTCGCCCCCCGCCCCCGGCGCGGACATCAGCAGGACCGTCGAAGCGATCCACAGGATCAGGCTGGCCACGAAGGAGACGCGGAAGCCGAACCGATCGCCGGCCAGGCCCCAGCCGAGGTTGGTGACCGTGTCGGCGCCCAGGAAGGCCAGAGAGACGAGACCGAGATTGGCGCCGTCGAGGGACATCGAGCGGCCGGCGAAGAGGATGTAGAACGGCGCGGCCACGCGCGCGGCGGTCGCCAGCGTCTGTGCGACCATGAAGAACATGAAGTCGCGGTCGGCCGCCAGCATGGCCGGAAACTCGCGCACGCGGTCGCGCAGCCGGCTCTTCTCGCGCACCCTCGGCAGGTCCGGCTCGCGCATCAGCAGGCGCAAGGCCGTGAGACCGAGACTGGTGAGAACGAAGGCGAGCAGGAAGGTCGTCCCGTAGCCGTTGCCGAACAGGTTAGGCCCGATGATGTAGCGACCCGCCGCCCAGGCCAGCCCCGCAGCGATCGCCCCGCCGGTGACGTTGCGCACCGCCTGAAGCAAGCCGCGCCGAGAGATCGGAATCACCTTGGCCAGCAGCAGCTGGAAAGCGACCGTCTGAGGCCCGTTGAACAGGCCGAACAGGAACAGGAACCCCAGAATGGCCATCAGCAGGGGGCGGCCATGCAGGAAGAAGCCCGCGACGGCCACACCGAGGATCTGGATGCGCATCAGCGTGCCCATCAGGATCGACACCGGCAGCACGCGCTTGCGGTGCTCGATCTGGGTGGCGCCGACGATCGGCGAGATGGCGCCGCCAAGCTGCTGCAGCGACTGACCGAGGCCGACGACGAGGTCCGAGCCCGATAGCATGTAGAGGTAGGCGGGCAGGAACGTCGGGGCGTTGAACAGGCGGAATCCCGTCATCCCCAGCATGCCGTGAAGGAAATGGCCGGCGAAGTTTCGGGGCAGGTTGTCCCAGACGAACCGCTCGTAGGCCGCCTCTTCGTTGGCTGCGCCCGTCTGGGCTTCATCCGTCGCGACCACTCCCCGCACTCCTTCGAGGGCCTCTTAGAGCGCATTCCGCAAAAGTGGGAACCGGTTTTGCGATCAGAGCGCGCTCCAACCATCGAGTCACGAGCGCGATTGACCGATCGAGCGATTTCGCCTGATCGGATCGTGCTCTAGCAGGATTCCGCCGCGCAAAACGTGGCTATTGCTTCGACGCAGGATCGGCGCCCATCTTGGTCAAAATACCGGCGCGCTCGGCGAGCCGACAAATCCTTGGGGAGGGCGTGATGATCGTTACGACAGCCAACGACATCGCCGGCCACCGCATCGTCAAATATCTTGGTCTCGTGCGCGGCATCACCGTCCGCTCGCGCAGCGTCGTCGGCAATTTCGCCGGCGGCATCCAGTCGCTGTTCGGCGGCAAGCTCTCGGTGTTCGTCGATCTTGCCGAGACCGCCCGCCAGGAGGCGCTCGATCACATGCTGCAGCACGCGAGCGAGCACGGGGCCAACGCCGTGATCGCCATGCGCTACGACGCCAACGAGATCATGGATGGGATCACCGAGGTGTTGGCCTACGGCACCGCGGTCGTGGTCGAAGCCGAGGGTGGCTAGGAGCGGTCGTACCCGTTGGTGTGAGATTTCATTGGTTCAGTTGCGTGGTGGGGAGCTTTGATGCGGTCGAGCTTGTTTGTTCGGATGAGTTTAGTTCTGGGTCTTCTCGGCATAGCCGCAGGGGCGGACGCCGCCTCGGCCCCGAAGATTGACCCTCAGTTCGACATCCCTAAAGACAAGATGGAGCAGGTGAAGAAGGCGGCCCTGTCGGGCGACGGCCCCGCCGCGCTCCGCCTGGAGATGTACTACGGCTTCGGCCTTGGGAACTCCCAGATGGAAGAGTACTGGGCCGCCGTCGGGTCCGAGGACGGCTCGGTCACCTGCGAGCACAACCTCGGCCAGATCCTCTGGCAAAAGGACACCAAGGAGGATCGGTTGCGCGCCGTCTACTGGCTTAAGAAGGCCAGCGACAACGGCGATGCGCAGTCCACCGACATGCTGGCCAAGATCGCCAAGGGCGACGAACCTTAGGGAGCTACGGGGCGCCGCCGGGGCGGCGCCCTGTTCGCAGGTTCTAGTTGAACACCTCGAAGAGGCCGGCGCCGCCCTGCCCGCCCCCGATGCACATGGTCACCACCGCGTGCTTGACGTTCCCCCGCCGGCGTCCTTCCTGCAGGACGTGGCCAGCGAGGCGGGCGCCGGTCATCCCGAAGGGATGGCCGATGGCGATCGAGCCGCCATTGACGTTGTAGATCTCCGGGTCGATGCCCAGCGTGTCACGGCTGTAGAGGCACTGGCTGGCGAAGGCCTCGTTGAGCTCCCAGAGGTCGATGTCCTCGACCTTGAGGCCATGCCGGGCGAGGAGCTTGGGCACAGCGAAGACAGGACCAATGCCCATCTCGTCGGGCTCGCAACCGGCCACGGCCCAGCCCTTGAAGACGCCGAGCGGCTCGAGGCCGCGGCGCTCGGCTTCCTTGGCCTCCATGATAACCACGGCCGCGGCGCCGTCGGAGAGCTGACTGGCGTTGCCCGCGGTGATGAAGTTGCCTTCGCCGCGCACCGGCTGCAACTTGGTGAGGCCTTCGAGCGTCGTGTCCGGCCGATTGCATTCGTCACGATCGACCGTGTAGTCGACGATGCTCTCTTCCTTGGTCTCCTTGTCGACCACCTTCATTTTGGTCTTCATCGGTACGATCTCGTCGCGGAACTTGCCGGCCTGCTGAGCAGCCGCCATCCGGCGCTGGGATTCCAGTGAGTACTCGTCCTGGTACTCGCGGCTGAGGTGATAGCGCTTGGCGACGATGTCGGCCGTGTCGATCATCGGCATGAAGATCGCCGGATACATTTCAGTGAGATGTGGATCGTTGTTGCCCGACCCTCCGCCCGCCGGCGGGAAGCTGATCGACTCCACGCCGCCGGCGACGACGCAATCGGCGCCGTCGTCTTTCACATAGCGCGCCGCCATGGCGATCGACTGCAGGCCCGAAGAGCAGAAGCGATTGATGGTCACGCCGCCAGTGGTGATCGGCAGTCCGGCCAACAGCGCCGCGTTGCGGCCGGGGTTGTTGCCGCCATGGGCGACGTTGCCGAGGAAGCTGTCTTCGACGGCGGCTGGCTCGACGCCAGCCTTGGCGACCGCATGCTTGATGGCGTGGGCCGCCATGCTCACCGTCGGCGTGATGTTGAATCCGCCGCGGCCGGATTTGGCCAAGCCCGTACGGGCATAGGAGACGATGACCGCTTCGCGCATGTTGCGCTTCCTCTCTATGATCTGTGTTCAGTCAGGATGCGCATACACCGCCGGGGGGCGGTGCGGAAGCGGGACCCGTCAGGCTTCGGACGCCGCCTCCAACCTGGCGATCAGGGCGGCGTGCTCGTCCCACAGGCCCTGGGGCAGGCGGTCGGCGAAAGTCTCGTAGTGCGGGCCGATGAGAGCCGCCTCCTCGCGCCAGACCGCGGTGTCCACCTCCAGCAGCAGCTTCAGCGCCGCCGGCGAGATATCGAGGCCTGAGAGGTCGAGGTCCGCGGGCAGCGGCGTCAAGCCGATCGGCGTTTCGGCCGCGTCCGCCGAGCCTTCCAGACGGTCCACGATCCACTTGAGCACGCGGGAATTGTCACCGTAGCCCGGCCAGACGAAGCGGCCTTCCGCGTCCTTGCGGAACCAGTTGACGAAATAGATGCGCGGCAGCTTGGCCGGGTCGGCCTTTGCGCCCAGCGCCAGCCAATGGCTGAAGTAGTCGCCCATGTTGTAGCCGCAGAACGGCAGCATGGCGAAGGGATCGCGCCGCAGTTGGCCGATCTTGTTCTCAGCCGCGGCGGTGCCCTCGGAGGCGACGTTGGAGGCCAGGAACACGCCGTGGCGCCAGTCGAACGCCTCGGTCACCAGCGGTACGGCGCTCGCCCGCCGGCCGCCGAAGAGGATGGCCGAAATCGGCACGCCGGCGGGATCCTCCCACTCTGGCGCAATCGAGGGGCACTGCTCGGCCGGCGCGGCGAAGCGGGCGTTGGGATGGGCGGCCGGCTCGCCGGAGTCCGGCGTCCAGGCCTGGCCCCGCCAGTCGGTCAGCCCGGCCGGCGGCTCTGCGGTCAGCCCCTCCCACCAGACGTCACCGTCGTGCGTGAGGGCCACGTTGGTGAAGATGACATTGCGTCCCAGCGCCGCGATGGCGTTGGCGTTGGTCGCCTCGCCGGTTCCGGGGGCGACGCCGAAGAAGCCGGCTTCCGGATTGATCGCGCGCAGGCGACCGTCCTCGCCGAAGCGCATCCAGCAGATATCGTCGCCGATCGTTTCGGCTTTCCAGCCCGGCAGAGTCGGCTGGAGCATGGCGAGGTTGGTCTTGCCGCAAGCGCTCGGGAAGGCGGCGGCGATATAGTGGACCTTGCCCGCCGGGGACGTGAGCTTGAGAATCAGCATGTGCTCGGCCAGCCAGCCCTCGTCACGGGCCATCACCGAGGCGATGCGCAAGGCGTAGCACTTCTTGCCGAGCAGAGCGTTGCCGCCATAGCCCGAGCCGTAAGACCAGATCTCCCGGGTTTCGGGGAAATGGACGATGTACTTGGTCTCATTGCACGGCCAGGCGGCGCTCGTCTCGCCAGGCCCCACAGGCGCGCCGACCGAGTGCACGGCCGGCACGAAGAAGCCGTCATCGCCGATCGCCTGCAGCGCCGCCGCGCCCATACGGGTCATGATCCGCATCGAGGCGGCCACGTAGGGGCTGTCGGTGATTTCGACGCCGAGGGCGCTGATCGGCGATCCGATCGGGCCCATGGAGAAGGGCACGACATACATCGTCCGCCCGCGCATCGCTCCGTCGAAGAGGCCATCGAGCTCGGCGCGCATGGCGCCCGGCTCGCGCCAATTGTTGGTCGGCCCAGCGTCGGCCTGGTGGGTGGAGCAGATGAAGGTGCGGCTTTCGACGCGCGCCACGTCTTTCGGATCGGACGCGGCGAAGAAGGCGTTGGGCCGCTTCTCCGGATTGAGGCGCACAAGCGTGCCCTGGGCGACCATCTCGGCGGTGAGGCGCTCCCACTCGGCCTGCGAGCCATCGCACCAGTGGACGCGGTCGGGCTTGGCCAGGGCGGCGATTCGTTCGACCCAGTCGACGAGACCGGCGTGCCGCGTCGGGGCCGGCTCCAGTCCGGGAATCGTCTTCGCTACGCCGTGGCCGTCGGGCACGCTTTTCACCGTCCTCGGTTGATCCTGGGTCCGGGCCGCCAGCCCGAAGGTCGAAACTAGGATAGCCAAAAAGCTATCGCAACGACTCGTTGATCGCCGCCAAAGCGTCCGGGCCCGGCGTGAGTTCCAGATCGCCCAGCTGATTGAGCGGCGCGTGCACGGTTCTCAAGTGATCGTGAAGATCCGCCGCTTGAGGGTCGACATACAGCAGCCCGGTGACAATTTCGCCGCGCGACTGATGCATCTGCAAGTGGTTGATCGCCTGATTGCGGTCAGTGGGGTCGTAGTCGTGCGGCAGCTTGCGCAGCTTCAGCAGGGAGCCGTCGTGCTGAGTGACCACCTCCACCGTTCCGGGCTCATAGTCGACCGTGATCTCATCGCGCTCGAGGATCACGTCCATACGATTGACCGCCGCGTTGTGCTCGCGGACGTAGTCGAAACTCTTGGTCGAGCCGGCGTGGTTGTTGAACTGCACGCAAGGGCTGATCACGTCGATGAACGCCGCTCCCTTGTGGCTGATCGCGGCCTTGATCAGAGGCACGAGCTGGCTCTTGTCGCCTGAAAAGCCGCGGCCAACGAAGCTGGCGCCCAGCTGCAGCGCCAGGCCGACCAGGTCGATGGGCTCGTCGTGATTGACCGCACCGCGCTTGGACGTCGAACCCGGATCGGCGGTGGCCGAGAACTGGCCCTTGGTCAGGCCGTAGACGCCGTTGTTCTCGACGATATAGGTCATGTTGACACCCCGCCGCAGCGAGTGGGCGAATTGGCCGAGCCCGATCGAGGCGGAGTCGCCGTCGCCTGAGACGCCCAGATAGATGAGGTCGCGGTTGGCGAGATTGGCGCCGGTCAGCACCGAGGGCATGCGCCCGTGGACGCTGTTGAAGCCGTGCGAGGCGCCCAGGAAATAGTCCGGGGTCTTGGACGAGCAGCCGATGCCGGAAAGCTTGGCCAGACGGTGCGGCGGCAGATCGAGGTCATAGCAGGCCTGGATGATCGCCGCCGAGATCGAGTCATGGCCGCAGCCGGCGCACAGGGTCGAAACCTTGCCCTCGTAGTCGCGGCGCGTGAGGCCGAGCGCGTTGGGCGTCAGCAACGGATGGTGCAGGCGGGGTTTGGCGATGTAGGTCATTGGGCGGCGGCCGACAGAGGTCCTCGCGGACGCTGACGCATCCGTTCGGCGATGCTTTCGGTGATGAAGCGGGCGGTGATCGGCGAGCCGTCATAGCTCAGCACCGGCATCAGCTTGGCCGGGTCGATCTCGAGTTCGTTCATGAGCAGCGTGCGAAGCTGGCCGTCCCGGTTCTGTTCGACGACAAACACGGTCTCGTGCACGGCGATGAACTTCGTCACCTCGTCGCTGAATGGGAAGCCCCGCAGGCGCAGCGCGTCGAGATGGACGCCGACCTCTGCCAGCTGCTCGAGCGACTCGCTGAGCGCGTGGCTGGTCGAGCCGAAATAGATTACGCCGTCGCGCGTCCGCCGCGGGGCGGGCGTGGCTACCGGCGCTGGGATCAGCGCCTTGGCCGTCTCGAACTTGCGCAGCAGTCGCTCCATGTTGTCGACATAAACCGACCCCTCCTCGCTGTAGCGGGCATTGGGGTCGCGCGAGGTGCCGCGTGTGAAGTAGGCGCCGCGCTCGGGATGCACGCCCGGCAGCGTGCGATACGGGATGCCATCGCCGTCAACCTCGCGGTAGCGGCCGAACTCCTCGCCAGCGTCCAGGCGCTCACGGGTCATGATCTTGCCCCGGTCGAGCCGCCGGTCCGGGTCCCACTGTAGCGGCGGACACAGCCACTCGTTCATGCCGATGTCGAGGTCGAGCATCACGAACACGGTGGTCTGCAAACGATCGGCGAGATCGAAGGCCAGAGCCCCCATCTCGAAGCATTCGGTGGGGTCCTGCGGAAACAGCAGAGGGTGCTTGGTGTCGCCGTGCGAGGCGTAGGCGGCCGACAGGATATCGGCTTGCTGCGTGCGCGTGGGCATCCCGGTCGAGGGGCCGCCGCGTTGGACGTCGAAGATCACCGCCGGAATCTCGGCGAAGTAGGAAAGGCCGACGAACTCCTGCATCAGAGACACGCCAGGGCCCGATGTGCATGTAAAGGCGCGCGCGCCGTTCCAGCCGGCGCCGATGACGATGCCGATCGAGGCGATTTCGTCCTCGGCCTGGATCACCGCATAGCGCGCCAGGCCGGTCTCCGGATCGGTTCGTTGAGTCTTGCAATGGGCCATGAAGGCTTCGGCCAGCGAGGTCGAAGGAGTGATCGGATACCAGGCGCAGACCGTCGCCCCAGCCCAGACTGCGCCCAGTGCGGCCGCCTCATTGCCCTCGATATAGATGCTGTCGCCGACGGCGTCGGCGCGCCGCACCGCAAGGCCGATCCGCGGCAGACTGGCCAGCGCCGCCTCGCGGCCCATGGCGAGCGCCTCGAGGTTGGGCTTGATCAGCCGCTCCTTGCCCGGGAACTGCTCGGCGACGAGTTGGTCGGTCACCTCCTGCGGAATGCCCAACAGCGCCGCGAGGCCCCCGACGTAGATGATGTTCTTGAACAGCTGCCGCTGGCGCGGGTCGCTGTAGGTCTTGTTGCAGATTTCGGTCAGTGGCACGCCGAGGACCGTGATGTCTTCGCGCACGCCTTCAGGCGGCAGCGGCTTGGAGGAATCGTAGAACAGATAGCCGCCGAGCTCGATGCCGGCGATGTCCTTCCTCCAGGTCTGCGGGTTCATTGCCACCATCATGTCGACGCCGCCGCGCCGGCCAAGGCGCCCGGCTTCGCTGACGCGCACTTCGTACCAGGTGGGCAAGCCTTGGATGTTCGATGGGAAGATGTTGCGCGCCGCCACCGGCACGCCCATGCGCAGGATCGCTTTGGCGAACATCGCATTGGCGCTGGCCGAACCCGAGCCGTTGACGTTGGCGAACTTCACCACGAAGTCGTTGACGGCCTCGATTGGCGCCGGCCGCCCTCGCAGATGTCGTTCGGGCACAACCTCATTCATGCCATTTCCCCTGCGTGCGTCATGTCGAGCAGGAACTTGCGCATGTCCCAGGCCCCGGTCGGACAGCGCTCGGCGCACAACCCGCAGTGCAGGCAGACGTCCTCGTCCTTGACCATCACGCGCCCGTCGCCAAGCCGGCCGGATACGTAGAGCGCCTGCTCCACATTGAGGGCCGGCGCCTGCAGACGATGCCTGAGGTCCGCCTCCTCGCCGTTGTCAGTGAAGGTGATGCAGTCCATCGGACAGATGTCGACGCAGGCGTCGCACTCGATACACAAGGTGTCGGTGAATACGGTCTGGATATCGCAGTTGAGGCAGCGCTGGGACTCGCGGTAGCCGACAGCGCCGTCGAACCCGAGTTCCACCTCCAGCTTCACATTGCCCAGGGCCACGGCCTTGTCCCGCAACGGCACGCGGTGCCGGACGGCGTTGGAGATGTCGTTATCGTAGCTCCACTCGTGGATGCCCATTTTCTGGCTCGTCAGCGTCACGCCGGGCGCCGGGCGGACGCCGATGTCCTCGCCCTGGCAGAGCTTGTGGATGGAGACGGCCGCGTCGTGGCCGTGGGCCACCGCCCAGATGATGTTCTTGGGCCCAAACGCCGCGTCGCCGCCGAAGAATACCTTCGGATGGGTCGAGGCGAAGGTCGTCTGGTCAACGACCGGCATGTCCCACTCATCGAACGCCAGGCCGATATCGCGCTCGATCCAGGGGAAGGAATTCTCTTGGCCGACGGCCATGAGCACGTCGTCGCAGGCGTGATGGACGTCCGGCTCGCCGGTGGGAACGAGGCGCCGGCGGCCCTTGTCGTCGAGCACCGCCTCGACCTTCTCGAAGGTGACCCCGGTCAAGCGCCCGCTTTCATGCGTGAAGGCCTTGGGCGTCAGGTAGTTGAGGATCGGTATGTCCTCATGCATGGCGTCCTCCTTTTCCCAGGGGGACGCCTTCATTTCCTCGAAGCCGGAGCGGACGATGACCTTGACCTCGTCGCCGCCGAGGCGGCGCGAGGTGCGGCAGCAGTCCATGGCGGTGTTGCCGCCGCCCAGGACGATGACCCGGCGGCCGATCCGGTCGACGTGGCCGAACGAGACGCTGGCCAGCCAGTCGATGCCGATATGGATGTTGGCGGCCGCTTCGCGCCGCCCGGGGATGTCCAGGTCGCGTCCGCGCGGCGCGCCGGAGCCGACAAAGATGGCGTCGTAGCCGTCCTGCAGCAGGGTCCCCAGGCTATCCACCGACTCGCCCAGGCGCATGACCGGTCCCAGGCTGGTGATGTAACCCACCTCTTCGTCGATGACGCTCTCGGGCAGCCGGAAGCGTGGGATCTGGCTGCGGATCATGCCGCCGGAGGTCGGGGTGGAATCGAAGATCACCACCTCGTAGCCCATCGGCGCGAGGTCGCGGGCCACGGTCAGCGAGGCGGGTCCGGCGCCGACGCAGGCGATGCGTTTGCCGTTGGCCCTGGCGGCGAGCGGCGGCAGTCGGTCGGCGACATCGCCCTTGTTGTCGGCGGCGACGCGCTTGAGGCGGCAGATGGCCACGGGCTCGGATTCGACCCGCACGCGCCGGCAGGCCGGCTCACAAGGTCGATCACACGTCCGCCCGAGAATTCCTGGGAAGACGTTGGACTTCCAGTTGATCATGTAGGCGTCGGTGTATCGCCCCTCGGCGATGAGCCGGATGTATTCCGGCACCGGCGTGTGGGCTGGGCAAGCCCACTGACAATCAACAACCTTGTGGAAGTACTCGGGCGCCTCGGTTTCCGTCGGTTCCAACCTACCCCTGCGTTTTAAGCTACGTCCCTCTTCGCCCGCGTCTCACACGGCCCGAAAGGCGCGATTCACCAACATTAAGGTGGACGCCCTGTTAACGCCAGTAACTCAGGCAGAAACCTGCCGAAACGCGCCGATATGACGCGCTTTGGAGGCCATTCAGGTCGTTTAGGGCCGAATTCCCGTCTCCGGACGCCTCTTCAGCTCGCCTTTTCGGTGGGCTCGCGCCAGTCCGTGGCGGTGGCGGCGTAGAGTTCGATCACGTCGAGGAGCTTCTGGCTCTGGGCCTGGACGACGTCGAGACGAGCTCGGTCGACCTGGCGCTGGGCGTTGACCACATCGGCCAGCGGGCCGCCGCCGAGGCTGTAGGCGCTCCTCGAATCACGCAGGGCGCTGTCGGCCGCAGCCCGGGCCGCATCCAACGCCGCGAGGCGGTCGTCGTCGTGCGCGATCGCCGCCAGGATGTCGGAAACCTGGGTGAAGGCGGTCAGCACCGTCTGACGATACTGCGCCAGGCTGGCGCGCGCCTGGGCCTCGGCGGCGCGCTTGTTGGCCTTCAGCTGGCCGCCGTTGAAGATCGGCAGGGTCACGCTCGGACCGATGTTCCAGCCCGCGGCGCCATAGCCGAACAGCTTGTCGGGCGAGAGCTGGCTCTGGGCCCAGCCGGCGGTAAGCTTGACGTCCGGATAGAGGGCCGCGGTGGCTACGCCGATGCGGGCGGTGTCGGCGTGAAGGTCCGCCTCGACGGCCAGGATGTCCGGACGGCTCCGCACCAAAGCCGAAGGCACAGCCACCGGGATCGTCGCCGGGGCGTGGAAATCGACGACGTCGAAGTCCGGCGCCGTCCAGGCGGCCGGCGCGCGACCCACCAGCAAGGCGAGATTGTGCCTGGCCTGAGCGAGATCCTGCGCCAGCGGCGGCAGAAGGGCCTGGTCGGCCGCGATCTGGGCCCTGGGCCCGGTGGCCGCCGCCCGCGGCTGCCCGCCCGCCGCCTCGGCTGCCTGGACGAGACTGAGGTTCCGGCGGTCGTCGGCGACGATCGCGTTGACCGCCGCGATCTGGGCGCGGATGGCGGCGATGCGCACCGCCCCCATGGCGACATTGCCGGTCAGCGTCAGGTAGGCCGCATCGGCGCGGTGGGTCGCCGCTTCGGCGACAGCCTTGGCCGTCTCCAACTGCCGGCGCTCGCCGCCGAAGAGATCGAAGTCGTAACTGGCGGTGGTCCCGACCGTGTAGAGCGGAATTGTCGGGTTGGCGATGTTCGGGAAACCGTTGCCGCCCGTGAAGCCGAACGAGGCGATGTTGATGCGTTCTTCGGTGAAGCCGGCGTTGGCGCTGACTTGCGGCTGCATGCCGCCGCGGGCGCTCGCGACCTCGGCCCGAGCCTTGTCCAGGTTGGCGATGGCGATGGCGACGGTCTGGTTGCTCCCCAGCGCCAGGTCCATCACCTCGTCGAGACGCGGCGAGCCGAAGTCGCGCCACCAGGCGCCGCCGGCGCGTTTATCTGAGGCCAGCACTGACCCAGCCGGAGCTGTGTCGCCGGCCATGGCGTAGCCATCCGCCTTCGGCGCGGTCGGAGTTTTGAAATTGGGGCCAACCGCGGCGCAGCCGGCCAGGGCCGCCGCCAGGGCGAAGCCCGGAACTCTAGTCCACGTAGGCATGGGCCCCCTCCGGCGGCGCCACCAGCTTGGGCGTGCGCATGATGAGCAGCAGCGGCATGCAGCCCAGCGTAATCAGGATCATCAGTTTGAAGTCGTCCAGATAGGCGATCATCGCCGCCTGGCGGGTAATCTCTTCGTTCAGGCCAGCGAGACCGCCCAAGATATCGAGACTGCCGCCCAGCGCGGCCCGGAGGGCCTGGTTGTTCGGCGAGACGTTCTCCGTCAGGCCCGCGTGCGCGATGGCTGAATTGTTGGTCCACAAGGCCTGCATGATCGAGATGCCGACACTGGAGCCGATGTTGCGCAGCAGGGTGTAGATGGCCGTGGCCTCAGACCTCAAACCGGTCGGCAGGGTGGTGAAGGCGAGCGCCGAAAGCGGCACGAAGATCAGGCCGATGCCCACCCCCTGGATGACCCCGCTGACGATGATCGGGAAGGCGGTCATCTCGAGGTTGAAATGCGTCATCTGCCACAGCGAGAAGATGCTGATCGACAGGCCCGTGAACAGGATGAGGCGCGTATCGACACGGCCGACCAGCCGTCCGACCACGAACATGGCGGCGAACGATCCGACGCCGCGCGGCATGGTCGCCAGGCCGCTCTCCAGCGCCGTGTAGCCCATGAACTGCTGCATCATCACCGGCAGCAGGGCCATGGTGGAGAACAGCAGAATGCCGATGAAGAAGCCGAAGGTGCAGCAGGAGACGAAATTGCGGTCGAGGCCGAGCGCGCGGTCGACGAACGGATGGCGGGCGGTGAGCGTCTGAACCAGGAACACCCACAGCGAGAGGCCGCCGACGACCGTCTCGGTCCAGATCTCCGGCGAGGAATACCAGTCCAGGGTTGGACCCCGGTCGAGCACCAGCTGAAAGGCGCCAACGAACAGGCTGAGGGCGCCGAAGCCCAGGAAGTCGAACGGCTTGGCTTTGGCGCCGCGGTCTGACGACATGAACAGGAGCACGCCGGCGAGCGCCAGGATTCCGATCGGCAAGTTGATGTAGAACACCCAGCGCCAGGAGAAGCTGTCGGTCAGCCAGCCGCCGAGCGCCGGGCCGCAGATGGGGCCCAGGAGCGCGCCGGCGCCCCAGATCGCCATCACCTGGCCGAGCTTGGACGGCGGATAGAGGTCGAGGATCACCGCCTGCGAGAGCGGGATCAGCGAGGCCCCGCAGATTCCTTGCAGCAAGCGGAAGCCGACGATCTCACCCAGGCTGGTGGCGATGCCGCACAACATGGAGGCGAGAGTGAAGCCGATGATCGAGACGGCGAACACCAGTTTGCGGCCAAATCGGACCGACAGCCAGCCAGACAGCGGCGTCATGATCGCCGAAGACACGAGGTAGGAGGTCAAAACCCACTCGATCTGGTCGGGCGCAGCCGAGACGCTGCCCTGGATGTGCGGCAGGGCGACGTTGGCGATGGTCGTGTCGAGCGAGTTCATCACCGTCGCCAGCATCAGCGCGATGGTGATCGGAACCCGATTGGCGATGTCGGAGGCGGAGGTCATCGCCCGCCTCAGCGATCCCCTCGACCGGAGCGAACATCGACAGTGACCTTGGCCGAGAGCCCGGCCCGGCCCGCCACTTCCGGCGGGGCCTTGTCGAAGGCGATGCGCACCGGCAGGCGCTGGGCGACTTTGACCCAGTTGCCGGTGGCGTTCTGGGCCGGCAGGGCCGAGAAGGCCGAGCCGGCGCCGGGGCTGAAGCTGGCGACGTGAGCCGCCAGCTTGCGGCCGCCGAGCGCATCAACCTCGATCTCGGCCGGTTGGCCCACGCGCATGTAGCGCAGCTGGTTTTCCTTGAAGTTGGCGTCCACCCACGGCACGCCTGAGAGCAGGAAGAACAAGGTCTGAGCGGGGTTTACGTAGGCGCCGACCTGAAGCTGGTCGACGCGGGTGACGATGCCGTCCTGCGGCGCGATGACCACCGTGTAGGCGAGGTTGGTCTGGGCCGACTGGCGCTGGGCGGCGGCTCGCATCACGGCCGGAAAGGCGTTGGTGTCGGCGACTGCGCCGCCGAGGTTGGCGAGGGCCGTGGCCACGCCCTGACGGGCGAGGGAGACTCCCGAGACCGCCAGGTCCGCCGTATGCTGAGCGTCCGATGCCTGTTGGGCGGAGGCGACGCCGGCGGCGAGCAGCGACTTTTGCCGGGCCGCCTCGCGAACCGCGTAGGTCTCGGTCTTGAGAGCCTCCGCCAATTTCAGCTTCTGGGAATCCACGGCCTGACGCAGGGTGGTGACTTGAAGCTTGGCGTCGGCCACTTCCGCGTCGGCGCGGGCCGCGGCGGCCTGCTCATCCGAAGCGTCCAGCTTGAGCAGCACCTGGCCGGCCTTGACGAACTGGTTCTCCTTGACATCGACCTCGACCACCCGCCCCGAAATGGCGGTGCTGATCGGCGCCTTGCCGACGTCGACATAGGCGTCGTCAGTGCTCTCAAAGCGGCCGCCCGTGAGGATGAACCAGGCGACCACGGCGATCACCAACACCGGCCCACCGATCATCAGCGGCCAGCGCCAGCGGTTGAGCGCCGAGGGGCGCGTCTCCGCGCCGACTGCCTCTTCGTCGATCGGGTTCACGAGGGACCGCGTGCTTTCTTTGTCAGAGGGACCGCGTGCAAGGAATCGCGCGGACGCAAACGGCCCGAGGGCGACCCGGACCGTGCCCGGATTTAAGAATCTCGCTGGCGGGTGTCAAGCCGAAAGAGTACAGTTCGGTATCGTTTTGGAGGGTCCCATGCGCGTCAAGACCGACGCCAAGCGCCGCGAGATCCTGACCGCCGCCGCCGAGGTGTTCCGCGAGCACGGCTTCGCCGGCGCCAGCATGAGTGCGGTCAGCGAGCGCGCCGGCGGCTCTAAGGCGACGCTGTACCGCTACTTTCCGTCCAAGGAGGACCTGTTCGTCAGCCTGATGCTGGAAAAGGTCATGCAGCATGCCGAGGAGGTGTTCGATACGCTGAGGCCCTCCGACGATCTGCGCCGCACTCTGGTGCGCTTCGGCGCCGGCCTCCTGGAACTCAGCCTCTCGGAGACCTCGCTCTCTGTGCGCCGCAACTCCATCGCCGAAGGGCCGAAGAGCGGCCTCGGCCAGGAATTGTTCGACAAGGGGGCCAAGGTATTGTGGTCGCGCATGGCCGACTTCCTGGCCGCCGAGATGGCCGCCGACCGCCTGCGCCGCGAGGACCCCTGGACCGCCTCGATGCACCTGCGCGGCATGCTGGAGGCTGATCTGGTCAACCGCGCCCTGATCGGAGCGGCGGTGGACAAGCGCCCGAAGACCCTCAAGGACCACGCCGCCAAAGCCGTCGACGCCTTCCTGCGCGCCTATGGTCAGACATCCCCCGATAGGTCGGCTAGCGCCACCCCGCCATCCACCGGCAGCGTCGCGCCGACCACATAGTCGCCGGCTCGCGAAGCCAGATAGATCGCCGCGGCGGCCATATCCTCGTCGGTTCCAATCCGGCGCATCGGTATCCGGCTGGCCACGGCTTCGGTGTGGTCGCGGGCGGCGCGATTCATGTCGGAGGCGAAGGCCCCAGGCGCGATGCAGCTCACGACGATGTGGTCGCGGATCAGTCGGGCGGCCATCCGCCGGGTCAGGTAGATCAGGCCCGACTTGGAGGCGTGGTAGGAATAGGTCTCTTGCGGATTGAGCCGCAGGCCATCGATCGAGGCGATGTTGATGACCTTGGCCGGCCGTTCGGCGCTGGCCGAGGCCTTCAAGGCGTCGTGCAGAGCCTGGGTGAGAAAGAACGGCGACTTCAGATTGATGTTGAGCACCTTGTCCCAGCCGCTCTCAGGGAAATCTTCGAACTCCGCGCCCCACGCGGCGCCGGCGTTGTTGACCAGGATGTCGAGCTTGCCTTCCAGCGCCGTCATCCGCTGCGCGAGCGCCTGGCACCCCTCCACCGTCGAGAGGTCCTGAGGCAGGGAGAGGCAGGTCCCGTGCATGGAGAGCGCCGCCGCGGCGGCGTCGCACTGTTCCGCCTTGCGGGCTGTGATGTAGACCTTGGCGCCCTGCATGAGGAACCCCTCGGCGATCATCCGGCCGATCCCTCGGGAGCCGCCGGTGACGAGCGCCGTGCGCCCTTTCAGTGTGAAGAGATCCTTGATCACCGCTGATTCCTCCCGCCAAACGTCCGCACGCTGCTCGCTCTTGCCAGGGGGGGGCGTCAAGTGATTGTCTTGCGCGCCGTGGCGCACGACCCTAAGTGACGCGTCTTGGGCCGCCCGCCGCTCGCGACTTTCGCGCCGGCGGTTATCGCGTTTGCACGGGGGCCCGTTGAATACCGCCTCGATCGATATCTTTCCCACTTCGCGGCGGCGCGAGGGTCAAAGCGGCAAAGGCATGCTGACGCACCTCGAGCGGCTGGAAGCCGAGAGCATCCACATCCTGCGGGAGATCGCCGCCGAGTGCGAACGCCCGGTGATGCTCTATTCCGTCGGCAAGGATTCGGCGGTGATGCTGCGGCTGGCGGTAAAGGCCTTCTACCCGGCCCGCCCGCCCTTCCCGCTCCTGCACGTCGACACGACCTGGAAGTTCAAGGCCATGTACGAGATGCGCGAGCGCATGGCCGCCGAGTATGGCCTCGAGCTCCTCGTCCACCAGAATCCCGAGGCGGTGGCCCGCGGCATCAATCCGTTCGACCACGGACCTCTGCATACCGACATGTGGAAGACCCAGGGTCTTAAGCAGGCGCTCGACAAATATGGCTTCGACGCCGCCTTCGGCGGGGCGCGCCGCGACGAAGAGAAGAGCCGCGCCAAGGAACGCGTCGTCTCAGTCCGCACGCCGGCGCACGGCTGGGATCCCAAGAACCAGCGGCCGGAGCTGTGGAAGCTCTACAACACCCGCCGCGCCCCGGGCGAGACGCTGAGAGTCTTCCCCCTGTCCAACTGGACCGAGCTCGACATCTGGCAATACATCCATGCCGAGGACATCCCGATCGTGCCGCTGTATCTCGCCGCCGAGCGGCCTGTGGTCGAGCGCGATGGCGCTCTGATCATGGTCGACGACGAACGCATGCGGCTGCGTCCCGGCGAGGTTCCCCAGATGCGCAAGGTGCGCTTCCGCACCCTGGGCTGCTACCCGCTGACCGGGGCCGTCGAGAGCGATGCGGAGACGCTGCCCGAGATCATTCGCGAGATGCTCATCGCCACCACCTCCGAGCGTCAGGGGCGGGTGATCGACCACGACCAGTCTGGCTCGATGGAGAAGAAGAAGCGCGAGGGTTACTTCTGATGGCGCTCGCCGAGGATATTCCCGACGTCGAAGCCTACCTTGACGCGCAGAGCTCCAAGACCCTGCTGCGCTTCATCACCTGCGGCTCGGTCGACGATGGCAAGTCGACCCTGATCGGCCGGCTCCTCTACGATTCCAAAATGATCTTCGAGGATCAGTTGGCGGCGCTGGAGGCGGACTCGCGCCGCGTCGGCACCCAAGGCGGCGACATCGACTTCGCCCTGCTGGTCGACGGGCTCTCGGCCGAACGCGAGCAGGGCATCACCATCGATGTAGCCTACCGCTTTTTCGGCACCGACAAGCGAAAGTTCATCGTCGCCGACACGCCGGGCCACGAGCAGTACACGCGCAACATGGTCACCGGCGCCTCGACCGCCGACCTGGCGGTGATCCTGATCGACGCCCGCAAAGGGGTGCTGGTCCAGACCCGCCGCCACAGCTTTCTGGCCAGCCTGATCGGCATTCGCCAGGTGATCCTGGCCGTGAACAAGATGGACCTGGTCGGCTACGACCAGGCGGTGTTCGATCAGATCGTCGCCGACTATCGCGCCTTCGCCGAGGCGATCGAGCTGACCGACGTCACAGCCATTCCGCTGTCGGCCCTGCGCGGCGAGAACGTCGCCGCGGCCAGCGACCGCACCCCCTGGTATGACGGCCCCACCCTGCTCGAGGCGCTGGAGTCGGCGCCGGTGGACCAGGCCCGCCTCGCCCGCGGCCCCCTGCGCCTGCCTGTGCAGTGGGTGAACCGGCCCGACCAGAACTTCCGCGGTTTCAGCGGTCAGATCGCCTCCGGCGTCGTGCGGCCGGGCGATGCGGTCCGAGTGCTGCCCGGCGGCCGCCAGACGACCATCGCGCGCATCGTCACCCGTGACGGCGACCTCGACGAAGCGGCCGCCGGCCGGTCGGTGACCCTGACCTTCGCTGACGAGGTCGACTGTTCCCGCGGCGACGTGATCGCCTCGGCCAAGTCGCCGCCGGAAGTGGCCGATCAGTTCCGCGCCACGCTGGTATGGATGGCGGCCGAACCGATGCTGCCCGGCCGCGGCTACATGTTGAAGACCGCCACCAGCCTGGTCGCCGTCACGATCACCGAGCTCAGGTACAAGACCAACGTCAACACGCTCGAGCGCCAGCCGGCGACCACGCTGGAACTGAACGAGATCGGACGCTGCAACCTTTCGCTCGACCGTCCGATCGCCTTCGACCCCTACGCCGACAATCCGGACATGGGCGGCTTTATCCTCATCGACCGGATCACCAACGCCACAGTCGGCGCCGGCATGATCGCCTACGCCCTGCGCCGCTCGCAGAACATCCACTGGCAGGCGGTGGATGTGCACAAGGCCACGCGGGCCCGGGCCAAGGGTCAGAGGCCGCGGGTCGTCTGGTTCACCGGCCTCTCGGGGGCGGGCAAGTCGACCATCGCCAACCTGGTCGAGAAGAAGCTGACGGCCATGGGCCAGCACACCTACCTGCTCGACGGCGACAATGTGCGCCATGGCCTCAACCGCGACCTGGGTTTCACCGACGCCGAGCGGGTGGAGAACATTCGACGGGTGGCCGAGGTGGCCAGGCTGATGGTCGACGCCGGCCTCATCGTGCTGGTCTCGTTCATCAGCCCGTTCCGCTCCGAACGGCAGATGGCCCGCGAATTGATGGAGGAAGGTGAATTCGTCGAGGTGTTCGTCGACGCGCCCCTGGCCCTCGCTGAGGAGCGCGACGTCAAAGGGCTCTACGCCAAGGCCCGGCGCGGCGAGCTGAAGAACTTCACGGGCATCGACTCCCCCTACGAGCCGCCAGAGGAGGCGGAGATCCACATCGACGCCGCCGCTCTTTCGCCGGAAGCGGCCGCCGACGTGATCGTGGCGCGGCTGGGGTAGACCGACACGCCGGCGCCGCACGTGCGAATCGCAAAACCGCCGGGCCTGTCCTTAAATCACCTTTGATTAGGCGCCCGCAGTGTGGCATGGCGGGCGGTGAAGCTGCGTTGCGGCATGAAGATTCGGCCGCATTGCCGCCGCCGGACGACGGCGGCAGTCTATTCACTCTGTCAAAGACCGACCCTGCCCGAACGTCGGACCGGACAATTGCATTATGCAATCTTCACCCACTCGGACCATGGGCGACTCCGACTGCGCATAGGGTGACGTTCGACGCCTTGCGGGCATGTCAGCGTTGCTTTCCGATCGCGTATCGTTGGGGTACTACTGGGTCGTACCGTCGGAGAAGGTCCATGAGCGCCGTCGAAAAGCTGAGCATCGCGCTGACGCCGGAACTCACCTCCGAAATCCGCGAAGCCATCGCCTCGGGAGAATATGCGTCCACGAGCGAGGTGATCCGCGACGCGCTGCGCGCCTGGAAGCATCGCCGGCGGACCCAAGCCGTCGCCGTCGAGGAGCTTGGCCGGCTCTGGCGAGAAGGGCTCGACAGCGGGATCGGCGCGCCGCCCGACGGTGACGACATCAAGCGGCGTGGGCGTGAACGTCTCGCCGCCCTGAAGGCCCACGGCGGTTGACCATTGGGGCAAGTGATCCTCGCGCCGAAGGCGCGCGCTGATCTCGACGATATCTGGGTCCATGTCGCCATGGAGGCGCCGGCGGCTGCCGACCGCTTGATCGATCGTCTCCTCGAGCGATGCCGCAGCTTGGCGGCTCACCCCGAACTCGGCCCTGCGCGGCCCGAGATCGCGCCCAACGCGCGCATGCTGGTCGAGGGGGACTATCTGATCTTGTACCGTCTGCGCACGGATGGCGTAGACATCATCCGGGTCGTCCACGGCGCACGCAAGCTTGCCGGACTGTTCGATCCAGAGCGCTAGCCCCGTTCAGCCGATCCCGGATTGGTCGAGGCGCCTAGAACTCCAGCACGATCTTGCCGAAGTGCTCGCCGGCGCCCATCGCCTCGAAGGCGCCCTTGGCTTCGGCCACGGGGAAGACCTTGTCGACCACCGGCGCGATGCGGCTGGTCTCGATCGCCTGGCACATGGACTCGAACATGGCGCGTGAGCCGACCATCACCCCCTGCAGCTTGGCGCCCGTCCCGATCATCGACGGGAAGGCCAGAGGCTCGGCGGCGCCGCCGAGCACGCCGATGATGGCGATATGGCCGCCGAGCGCGATCGACCTGAGTCCTTCGGAGAGCATCGCCCCGCCCACGCCCATGATGAAGTCGACCCCGCGACCGCCGGTGAGCGCCCGCGCCGCCCCGCCCCACTCGGGCGTTTGGCGATAGTTGATCCCGTGGTCGGCGCCGAGGGCGGCGGCGCGCGCCAGCTTGTCGTCCGACGAGGAGGTGATGATCGTCCGGTAGCCGGCCGCCTTGGCGAACTGCAGGCCGAAGATCGATACGCCACCCGTCCCCATGAGCAGCACGGTGTCACCCGGCTGCAGGCGCGCGTCCTCGAAGAGCGCCCGCCAGGCGGTCAGCGCGGCGCACGGCAGGGTCGCGACCTGACGGTCGTCGAGGAAATCCGGAACCTTTGAGACTCCGTCCTCGTGGAAAGTCGCCAGCTCCCGTCCCGCGCCTGGCGCCGGCCAGCCGAGCGCAGAGGTCAGGCCCGCCATCGTCGGGGGGCCGGCCAGCCACTTCTGGAAGAACATGGTGGCGACCCGCTCGCCGCCCCTGAACCGCGTGACCTTGTCGCCGACCGCCTCGACGATCCCGCAGCCATCGGAGAACGGGGTGAGCGGCAGGGTCAGGCCTGGACCATAGAGACCGTTCATCATCAGCAGGTCGCGGAAGTTGAGCGAGACCGTGCGCATCCGCACCAGCACCTCGTAGGGGCCGGGAGTGGGCGCGGGCGCGTCGATCAGCTTGAGGTTGTCGAGCCCGAAGCCATCGGTCAGTTGCAGAGCGCGCATTGCCCGTCTCCTTTGCCAGAAGCCCTTGAAATTGGGGCGCTCAGCCGCCGAGCTGCAGGCGCCGGGCGGCGGCCATTTCAACGTAGAGCGTCAGGATCTCCGCCTGCACCCGCTTGTCGCCGCGCGCTTCGGCAGCTGCGTGCAGGGCTATCAACCGGCGGCGCAGGCTCGCGTTGGCGGCGTCGAGTGCGGTGAGCGAGAGGTCGGCGACAGGTTTGCTCTCCCCTGCCCCCGCCTTGGCCAGCAGGGCGGCGATGGCCCCGTTCTCCCACACCCTCACGGCGACGCCGCGCTCAGCCTCTTGGGCGGCGAGGCTGGCCAGCATGGCGAGGATCCCGGCCCGACCGGCCAGGTAGTCGGGACCCGCCTCCGGCGGCAGGGGAGTCGTCAGGCCGATGGCCTGGCCGACGAGGATGTCCGGCAGCCGCGGGGTCATAGCGGCCCAAGGGCGGCAAGGCGCTCGGCCAGAATCTCGTCCTGGCGGCGCGCGGTGTACCAGCCGGAGAACGCCAGGATCGGTTCGGCAAATCCGCCGTCGCGCCACTCCTTGGCCGCCGAGGTCCAGATCGCCTGGCCCTTGACCGAAGCCAAGAGGGCCCACCAGGCGAGGGCGGCCTCGTCGACCTTGACGCCGCTGGCGCGCTCCCAGATCGCCACGGCCTCGCCGCGCGGCACCATGCCCGAGATGCGCGGATCGCCGGCCATCGACCACAGCGGGTCCATGGACCAGGCGAGGTCTTCCAAGGGATCGCCGAGGTGGGCCATCTCCCAGTCGAGCATGGCCAGGATTTGGCCCGCCCCGTCGTGGAGGAAATTGCCGATCCGATAGTCGCCGTGGACTGCGGAAAGGCGCGCGGCCGGCGGCGGCGGGGCGTGATAGAGGCGGCGGATGGCGGCGCGCACGATCGGCTGGGGGTGCTGCTCGTCGGCTTCGATCACCCCGGCCCAGTAGTCGAGCTCGCGCCGCCAGCATGCCTCGGCCGCCGGCGGCGGCCCGACCTCGAGCAACGGCAGACCGGCCAGCGGCTCACCGGCGATGCGGCCCATAATCGTGAAGAATTGCTCGCCGACAGCGGCGGCATGCCGGCCGAACGGGTCGGGCGCGAACGGACTGGAGGGCATGCCGCCCTCGATCTTGCGCATGATGAAGAACGGCCGTTCGAGCTCCGCGCCGTCCTCTTCCAGAATGACCGGTTCAGGCGCGCGCACCTCCTTGCCGGCGAACGAGGCCAGGGCCAGGAACTCGGCGCGCCGATCCGTCTCGATCAGGCTGGCGGGCGGGTCGCGCCGCAGGATGAAGCCTTCGCGGCCCGCGGCCGTGACCGCTTCGTAGCGATAGGTCTCACGGCTGGCGCCGCCGGAGATGCGGGCCAGATTCTCCACCTGGGTCGCCACACCGGATGTGCGGGTGAGGTACGCCGCGAGTTGGTCGGCCAGACTCATTCCGGCTCACCTTGGGCGTTGCGGCGCCACCTTGCCAATCGTCGCACGCCCGAAGCGATGGCGACCATTGCGCAAAGACCGACGCTGATTGCACTCAACCACCCGTTCGGCGACTGGCGCGCGTACATCACGATCGGCTCCAACGTTCCTTTGGGACTCGGCGTCTCAATCGGCTCGGGCGTCAGCGCGATGGCAATCTCGGACAGGGCAAGCAACAGGAGCACGCTCCCCGCCACGATGAGGATGATCGAAAATATGGGCCACGACGGCCTGCTTCCGCGGGGGAGAGTCTCGTTCATGGCGCGAAATCGAGGATGTCCTTGAAACCAGAGGGGGCGTGAGGGCCCAGCACCAGCTGCTCGAGGACGGCGCGGCCGGTTTCGCTCTGGCCCTTGGCGTTGGTCCAGGTGACCTTGGAGATCGCCTGGACGTGCAGGTGATGCGGCAGGCGCACGTCGACGTCGGCGAGCTTGAGGTCCTCACGCTCGACGGCCAGCTCGCCGTGAGCGAGGCCATGGCCCCATTTGGGATGGCCGTAGCCGAGGCCCAGCATGAAGAACTCGAACTCCGGCTCGAATGCGACCTCGGAGCGGCCGCTCGGCTCGTCCCACGAGATGACGGCGCGGCGGGCATGGCGCGCGCCGCTCCTCCATTCGATGGCGATGGCCGTTCCGTCGATCTCGTGCTGTCGCCGAACCGCCTCCGGCGCCCAGACCGCGCGACGATTCCACGGCAGGCCGGCGGCGTCATCGTTGCTGTGGAAGAAGAAGCTGCCAGTCGGAAAATTGCACGGCGACCAGATCCAGTAGAACTGCGGCGCGGCCGGCGGGACGAGTTCCTGCGGATCGCGCGCGCCGATCGGCCGCACGCCCCACGAGCGGTCGCGCGTGCCCATCCATCCGTCTACAGGGGTTTTCTTGCCATCCAGCTCGAGCCAGCCGGAATAGCGGCCGTTCTGGGTGAGGCGGGTATAGTCCATGAACGCCCGCGGGCCTTGGCGACGAATGAAGCGCGGCTCTTCGATCGGGAACGAGCGCCCCTCGAACACCAGGTCGGCGGCGACGCCGAGATCCGGCGCATCGACAATGAGCCGCAGGCGCCGCAGAGGCTCGACGACCTCGATCCGGATCGGCCCGACCTGCAGATCCATCCGCTCCATGTTGAGCCAGCGGCTCGCGTGCAACGAGGTCTGGACCCCGTCGCGGATGATGCAGAAGCTGGCGTCGGCGATGTTGAGGTGGGGATAGACTCCAAAGGCGGCGGCGAAGAAATCGTCGCCCTCTTCACCATAGCCGTTGAAGAAGTAGCGGTCGTAGAAGTTCCGGTCGGTGCCGGCGTAAGCGATCGGCTCGCTGGTCTGGTGGATCGGATAGTCGTCGCCCTTGGTGAGAGCCATCGCCGTCTCCTGCCCCTTGCCGGTCTTGGGCGAGACCCTAAGGTCGCGGCCCTGGCGCTGGCAACGGTGACGGAGGGTCAAGATGGAGAGGACAGAACGGTCGCTGGCGGCGCTGGCCTGCCTCGGCGGACTGACCTCCGTGATCGCCGGCGCCTTCGCCGCCCACGGCATCGCTGACCCGGTCATGAAGGACGTGATCCGCACCGGCTCGACCTACGGGCTCGTCCACAGCCTCGCCGTCTTCGCCGCGCTCGCGGTCGGCCGCAGCCGTTGGGCGGCGATCCTGTTCCTGGCCGGCGTCTTCCTGTTCAGCGGTTCGCTCTACGCCCTGGCGCTCGGCGCGCCGCACTGGCTGGGCGCCGTGACACCCTTGGGCGGGCTTGCGTTCATGGCCGGTTGGGCGGCGCTGGCTTGGGCTTGCCTAGCCTCGGGGAAAGCGTCCTAAGGTCAGCCGCAAACAGGGAGATCCAGATGTCCGCGACTGAGATGCCGGCCGCCCAATTCGTCGACATCGACGGGGTCAAACTTGCCTACTACGAAGCCGGCACGAAGACCGGACTGCCCATCGTCCTTTGCCACGGCTTTCCGGAGCTGGCCTATTCCTGGCGCCATCAGATCAAGGCCCTGGCCGACGCCGGTCGCTGGGTGATCGCCCCGGACCAGCGCGGCTATGGCCTGAGCGGCCAGCCCGGGCCGGTGGAGGCCTATGACATCGTCCATCTCACCGGCGACATGGAGCGCCTGCTGGATCACGTCGGCGCCGACAAGGCCGTGTTCGTCGGCCACGACTGGGGCGGAATCGTCGTCTGGCAGATGCCGCTGCGGCACAGGGACCGCGTCGCCGGCGTCATCGGCCTCAACACGCCGTTCATGCCGCGGGCGCCGGCCGATCCCATCGAGATCATGCGCAAGCGCCTGGGCGAGGAGATGTACATCGTCCACTTCCAAAAGCCGGGCGAGGCCGATGCGGTGCTGGCCAAGGACGTCGGCAAGGCGATGAGCTTTTTCATGCGTAAGCCGATGCCCGGCGCGCCGGCCCCGAGCGGTGGCCTTTCGGGCGAGAGCGAGCGTCCTGCCGGAACCTCCGCCTTCGCTCTGATCCGGATGCTCGAAGCCTACGACCCGACCTTCGACCCGCGGCCGACCTTCCTGACGCCGGAGGAGATGGCCGTGTTCGTCGATACCTTCGAGCGCACCGGCTTCACCGGTGGGATCAACTGGTACCGCAACTTCACCCGCAACTGGCGCCTCGCCGAGGGGATCGCCGAGCGCGTTGAGGTCCCGTCCCTGATGGTCATGGCCGAGCTGGACGCCGTCCTGCCGCCCTCGGCCGCCGACGGCATGGAGGCGTTCGTCCCTGACCTGGAGAAGGTGCTGATCAAGGACAGCGGCCACTGGACACAGCAGGAGCAGCCGGAGGCGGTCAATCGCGCCATGCTTGACTGGCTGGACCGCCGCTTCCCGCGCTAAAGAGTGGAGATGGACCGCGCCGCCGCCCAGGCCCGCAATGCCCAACCCATGTCGTCCGCCGGACGGCGGGGCCTGTATGTCGAGACCGAGCCATACAACGCCGGCTGGCTCACCGTCGGCGCTCACGAGATCTATTTCGAGGAGTGCGGCAGCCCACGCGGCAAACCGGCGGTGGTGCTGCACGGAGGCCCCGGCGGCGCGATCAACCCGACCATGCGGCGGTTTTTTGATCCGTCCCGCTGGCGCATGGCGCTTTTCGACCAGCGCGGTTGCGGCCGCAGCCGCCCGGCCGCGAGCCTGGAGGACAACACTACCTGGGACCTCGTGGAGGACATCGAGCGCCTGCGCCGCCGCCTGGGCGTCGAGCGCTGGACGGTGTTCGGCGGCTCCTGGGGCTCAACCCTGGCCCTCGCCTACGCCATCCGCCATCCCGAGCGCGTGGCCGGGCTCATCCTGCGCGGAGTGTTTCTGCTCACCAGGCGCGAGCTGGCCTGGTTCTACCAGGACGGCGCCTCGATGCTGTTCCCCGACGCCTGGGCCCGCTTCGTCGCGCCGATCCCCCCGGCGGAGCGGGGCGACATGGTCGGCGCCTATTATCGCCGCCTCACCGGGGCGGACCGGTCCGCGCGCGAGATGGCGGCGGCTGCCTGGAGCCAGTGGGAGGGCGACACGCTGTCCCTGCGGGGGCCTCAGGCCCGTCCGGCCAAGTTCAATGAGACCGACTTCGCCGTCTCCTTCGCACGCATCGAGAGCCACTTCTTCGTCAACGGCGGCTTCTTCCCCGAGGATGGCTGGTTGCTGAAGAACATCGCGCCGGTGCGCCAGATCCCCGGCTGGATCGTCCAAGGCCGATTCGACGTGGTCACGCCCATGGAAAGCGCCTGGGCGCTGAAAGAGGCGTGGCCCGAGGCCCGCTTCGAGGTGATCTGGGACGCCGGCCACGCCTCCACCGAACCCGGCATCGTCGACGCCCTGGTGCGGGCGACGGACCAGGCTCTGGCGGTCTGAAGCCCTTTCTAAATACGCTTGGGACGCTCTGACGCCTGCGGGACGCACTGTCGCGCGCGGCCGGCCGATTCTTCCTACGACGAGGCCTGATCCGCGGCGACGCCGCGCAGGCCTCTGTGGGGGGGATTGTCTCGATGGCCAGCAACACCACCGTCGCCGTGGGGATAACCTACGACGACCACCGATCGGACCTGAGCATCAACGACACGGTGACGGTCAACGGCGGGACCTACAACGACCAGGGCTCTCACAACGCCGTTTCGGTCGACGTCACCTATGCGCTGGGCGCTGACGGCGTCTCGGGCGGCGGTGGCGGCCCCGTCATCGTAGGCGGCGGCTATACGGTCGACGAAGGTCAGGCCGTCGACTCGGGCGCCTTCAACACCGAAGCCGTGACTGTCGGCGCCGGCGCCGTCGCCTCCGACACCGGCGCGCACAATTCCGATTTGGTCAGTGTCGCGCCCGGCTTTGTCATCCCGGCGGGTTGGAACCAACTGCTCGGCGACACCACGGTTCCGGCAGGGGCCTACACCGACAGCGGCCACAACAATTCCGATCAGGTGACCTTGAACGGTGGCGCCTACACCGACAGCGGCACGAACAACGCCGATACAGTCACCGTAAATGCTGGGGCCGCCTACGATACGGGAACCCAGAGCCACGACGTCGTGACGGTCTACGGCGGGGCTTCCTACGCCGATTCCGGGCATAGCGACGGCGGAACGGTCCATCTCGACGGCGGCGTGTTCACTGAATCCGGCGCACACGCCACCACGGATGTGGATATGTCCGGCGGCGGGACGTTCGTCGATCAGACCCTATTCAATGGTCTGGTCGAGAATCTGAACCCCGCGGGCATGGTCGTCGTCGAGGATGGAACCGGCGCCGGTTCGGAGGCCCAAGGCTACTCGATCAACGGCAGCGTCGTGACGCTTGATTTCGCCTCGGGAGACGACGACCGCCTGACCTTCGATTCCACGAGCAACCTGTCGATCATCGAGAACGGCGACCAGTTCGACATCACCGATCCCGTCTGCTTCGCTTCCGGAACACGCATTAGGACGACATGCGGGGAGGTGGCGGTGGAGGATCTGGCGGTTGGCGATCTGGCGGTGACAGCGTCGGGGGACGCCCGTCCGGTTGTGTGGATCGGCCACCAACGAATCGAGCGGCCGGCGCCGTCGCAGCAGCCGGTGCGGGTCGTGGCCGGCGCCTTCGGCGAGAGCCTGCCGCGTCGTGACCTCTTCCTCTCGCCGGGCCATGCGGTCTGTGTGAGCGTGATGGACGAGGTGTTCACGCCCATCGATCACCTGATCAACGGCGCCACCATCGCTCAGGTCGAAGTTCCCGAGGTCACCTACTGGCACGTCGAGCTCGAGAGCCACGACGTGCTGCTGGCCGAAGGTCTGCCGGCCGAGAGCTATATGGACTGCGGCAACCGCACCTGGTTCGGCCGCGACCACGGCCGCCTGCAGGCGGTCGATCCCGGGCGGGTGGCTGAGAGCCTGAGCCGTTACGCCCGACCATTCGTGGCCGGCGGCCCGATCGTCGAGGCCATCCGCCAGCGACTCGACGCCCGCGCCAAGGCGCTGGCCCGGACCGCGCCGGACAGACACGCCGCCGCCTAGCGTCGCAACGGCTTATCCCTGCGACGAAGGCGCGCATTGCGCGCCCACCTCGATTCGGGCGAGGCTTAGCTGTTTCGCAGGTAGGGGTCCCGGCGTTTGTGCGGACACTCCCAGTCGACCCAGCCATGAACCAACGTCTCTCAAAGGGCGACGGCGGCTGGCGCGCCGTCTCATGGTCCTGGAGCCCGCTCGAATGGTCGTGGCTGCCGTCGATCGGCGGCTACCGCCGCCCCCTCGGCATCCCCTCCCGGACGGTCAGCATTCGCGTCGACACCCGTCACGTCGCCCCGGCGGATCGCTTCGAGCTCTGGCGCGACATCACCGGCTATGGGCTCGAATACGGCTTGCTCGAACAGGCGGCGGCCAAACGCTTCGACGCATCGGGCCTCGGCTTCTTCACCGAAGGAAAGAGTCTCTCCCTCTACGAGAGCGATCCCGTCGTCGCCCTGCGTTCGCGCCAGCTTTCGCGCGAGGCGGGTGACGACATCAACATCGGCTTTCTCATCGACGGGGAGCGGCTGGGCGAGACTGACGGCGACGAACGCTCGCGAACCACGACCGGCGAATTCTTTGTCGACGACTCCGGCCGGCGGCTCGAGGCGATCTACCCGAGGCGACACAAGTCCGCATGGCTGGCGCTGCCACGCACCGATGTGTCGACGATTTTCCAGGGTGACATTCCACCGCCCGGGGCCCTCCTGGCGATCCTGAAATCGAGCCGTCTGGCGCCCGTCATCCACAGCCAGTTCGCGGCCGTCGCGCGCCACGGGGCCTTTTTTACCGACACCGAGGGCGATGCGGCGATGAACGCCCTGACCAGCCTGGCGCTCGCCGCCCTGACGTCCGGACGTGATGAGACCGCGTGGGGCCATGACACCGCACCGGCCATCGTCATCGCCGCCAGGCGCCACATCGATGCGCACCTCGGAGATCCCGGGCTGGACGTCGATGACGTGGCGCGAGCCGTCGGCTGCTCGCGCTCCAGCCTCTACCGCGCCTTCGCCGAGGCGGGCGCCGGCGTGGCTGAAACCATTCGCGACCTACGCCTCGAACGCCTGCGCGCCCTCCTTGAGAATGAACCGGTTACGGTCGCGGAGGCCGCAGACCAATGCGGCTTCTCCGACCCGCGCACGATGCAGCGCCAGGTCAGAGCGCGTTTCGGCCTGTCGGCGCGAGATCTGCAGGCGCGCGCCCGCGGGCTCTGAGACCTTTTCGGCAAATTCGGGAGCGGCCCCGCCGCGCCGGACGATTTGGCTTGCAGAGCGCGTCCCCTTGCGGCGCTACCGAGTTTGACTCGTCGGTGGCGTCCACCTACCCGTATTGTCGTGACGAGATGTTCCATCGCCCCGGTCTCTCGCGACCAAGTTACCAGCAAGCCCCAGCCGTCCGGCGTCTCTCTGAGGCCGGCACAAAAAGCCTGTTGGCGCAACTACCGGATCGGGTGGTTCCGATTTGACTCCAGGTGATCGTCAGCTCGTGATCTGACCGATTTCCAACGCGCGCCGGCGCGCTCCGGCGCCGACCCCGACGCAAGGATCTGAGCGATGACGACCACCACCATCTCCTCCGGCGTCACCAGTTCCGGCCTGACCGTCACCAGCGGCAATGAACTGCTCGTCCTCTCAGGCGGCGTAGCCCAGGCCACGACGGTCCTGAGCAGCGGAAACCTGACGCTGTCGTCAGGCGGCGTGGCCAGCGGGACGATCGTCAACAGCGGCGGACAAGAGTTCATCTCCAACGGCGGCATGGCCAGTGGGACCATCGTAAGCGCCGGCTCGGCAGAACAGGTTCTCTCCGGCGGCGTGGCCGACGGGACCGTCGTCGACTACGTGGGCATTGAGTATGTCTACTCCGGCGCCGTGACCAGCGGGACCACCGTTCACAGCGGGGGGATTGAGTTCGTCGAGCGCGGCGGCGTGGCTGTCGGAACCACGGTCAGCGGCGGCGGGGCCGAGGACGTCGTCGCCGGCGCCACGCTGGTCGACGTGACGGTATTGAGTGGCGCTAGTCTCGACGTGTACGTGGCGGTGGTCGCCAGCGGCATCACATCCACGACGGGTGTGGTCAGCGCGGCCACCGCGATCAGCGGAGCGACCCTGTCGTCCGGCGCGATTCTCGACTTTAGCGAAGCGACCGTACAGTCCGGCGGCACGCTGAACGTCTCGGCCGGCGGCGAGGCCGGCGAGACCACAATCAGTAGCGGCGGGACGGAGAATGTCTTGTCCGGCGGGACCGATTTCGGGACCGCCATCAACGGCGGAACCGAGAACGTCTCCTCCGGCGGCGTGACCAGCGACGTGGTGGTGAGCGGCGGAGAGCAGGTTCTCTACGGCGGCGTCGCCATCGGAACCACGGTCAGCGCCGGCGTACAGTGGGTCGACTACACCGCCGTGGCCAGCGGGACCGTCCTCGACGCGGGGTATCAGGAAATCTACGGCGGTGGCGTGGCCAGCGGGACCACGGTCAGCAGCGGCGGGGGCGAGATTGTCTTCGGCGGCAGCCTGGCCGTCGGGACCATCGTCAGCAGCGGCGGTCAAGAAACCCTCTCCTCCGGCGGCGTGGCCAGTGGCACGATCGTCAGCAACGGCGGCGATCAGTATGTCGCGGGCGTCGCCAGCGGAGCGACGCTCGACACCGGCGGGAATCAGTATGTTTCCTCCGGCGGCGTCGCGAGCGCGACCATCGTCAGCAGCGGCGGGGTCGAGACGGTGCTGGCCAGCGGAACGACCACCGGGACCACCGTCGACGTCGACGGAGGCGAGACTGTCTCTGCCGGCGGCGTCGCTGTCGGGACCACGCTCAACGGCGGCTTGGAGTTGGTCTCCTCCGGCGGCGTGGCCAGCGGGACTATCGTCATCAACGCCGGGATCGACGTTGTCTATTCCGGCGGCCTGGCCAGCGGGACCCTCATCCGCGGCGGCTATGAGGAAGCCTTGGGCGGCGTGGTCAGCGGGTCGATCGTCAGCAGCGGGTTCGAGATCGTCGAGTCCGGCGGCGTGGCCAGCCGGCTGATCCTCTCAAGCGGCGGGTACGACAATGTCTCCGTCGGCGGGGTAACGGTCGAAACGGTCGTCTCCAACGGTGGAGGTGAGGTTGTCCTCTCCGGGGGCGTGGTCAGTGGGACGATCGTCTCCAGCGGTGGGATCGAGGACATCTTGTCCGGCGGCACAGCCAGCGGGACTACGGTCAACAGCGCCGGCGCCGAGTTCGTCGATGCGGGAGCCGTGCTCGAGGGCGTGATGGTGCGCGCTGGCGGGATTCTGGACCTGGACGGTCTGACGATCTCCAACGGCGTCACCTCCACGGCTGAGGCAGTCGCTTCGCCTGTGACGGTCAGCGGGGCGAACCTGGCGTCCGGAGCTCGTCTGGACTTCCTTGAGGCGACCGTGCTCTCCGGCGGAACGTTGAACGTCAGCTCCGGCGGCGCCACCACCGCGACCATCCTCAGCAGCGGTGGGTTCGAGAACGTCTCCTCCGGGGGCGTGGCCAGCACCACCACGGTCAGTAACGGCGGAACCGAGGTAGTCTCGTCCGGCGGGGCGGCCACCGGGACCGTGGTCAGCAACGGCGGGGAAGAGAATGTCTATTCCGGCGGCGCGGCCAGAGGGACGGTCGTCAGCAGCGGCGGCTATCAGATCGTCTTCCAAACCGGCGCGACGGCCACTGGGACCGTGGTCAGTGGCGGCGGGGCCCAGTTTGTCGAATCCGGCGCCGTGGCCACCGGGACCGCCGTTTCTGGTGGCATCATGGCTGTCTACGCGGGCGGCGCAGCCAGCGGCGCCACGGTCGACGACGACGGCGACGCCTACGTCTACGGGATCACCAGCGGGTCCGTCATCAACAGCGGCGGGGTTGAGTTCGTTGAGAGCGCCGGCGTCGACAGTGGGGCCGTCCTCTACAGCGGCGGCGCCGCCTACGTCTCCTCCGGCGGCTTGCTCACCGGAACCGTGGTCAGCAAGGGCGGGCAGGTGTTCGTCTCCAACGGCGCGACAGCGCAGGGACTGACGATCCAGAGCGGCGGACAGGAGTTCGTCGCCTCCGGCGGCAGCGACAGCGGGACGACAGTCGGCGGCGCAGAAATCGTGTCTGCCGGCGGCCAGGTCAGCGGGATGACGGTGGTGAGCGGCGGGGTCTTGACCTTGTCGTCGGGGGCGTTGGCCGGTGACGTCATCATATCCGCGGGCGGCGTGCTGGCCGGCGGTGGTGAGCTGACCGGCTCGGACGAAGGCGCCGGCCGGGTGAGCGGCGTCTCGCTCGGCGATTCGGCCGATGTCTACCAGGGTTATCTGGAGCTCCAGTCGGGCGGCTCGGCCAACGGGGTGACGGTGGCCGACGGCTCACTGCAGATCGACGCCGGAGCCACTGCGACTGGCACGATCGTCGGGGCCGAGAGTCAGGACGATGTCTACGGCGTGGTCAGCGGGACGATCGTCGACAGCGGCGGCGTAGAGTGGATCTTCTCCAGCGGCGTAGCCAGCGGGACCACGGTCGACAACGGCGGGGAAGAGCTGGTCATCGGTGTGATGAGCGGCGGCGCGATCCTGAGCGGCGGCTCGGGCGGGGTGGGCGGCGGCGGCGTCGTCTCCGGCGCGACGATCAGTTCGGGCGGAAGTCTGACCGTCGACAGCGGCGGCGTGGCCAAGGCCGATACGGTCGACGGGATCCTGATCGTCTCCAGCGGCGGCGTAGCGAGCAATACGACGATTTCCAGCGGCGGCGTCGAGCGGGTCAGCGCCAGCGGCGGGGCCAGCGGGACGACGATATTCGATGGCGGACGGCTGACGGTGTTCAGCGGCGGGGTGGCGGACGGGACGACGATCTCGAGCGGCGGGTCCGAGCTGGTGCTGGCCAGTGGGACCGACAACGGCTCGGTGATCTCGAGCGGCGGGGCTCTGGGGGTGGATGGAACCGCCTACGACCCGAAGATCTTGGCCGGCGGCGCGGCCAACGTCTCCAGCGGCGGGGTGGTGAGCGGGGCGATCGTGAGCGGCGGGACCCTGGCGGTTCTCGCCGGCGGGGTTGCCGACGAGACGGCGGTCAG
>Ga0302311_10000459_pt1 | contig 51396 bp, 44 predicted proteins | sample III_Palsa_N1_3_FD_200449 | JGI IMG/M metagenome (GOLD analysis project Ga0302311, IMG submission 200449) | Peat permafrost microbial communities from Stordalen Mire near Abisko, Sweden - III_Palsa_N1_3 | ecosystem: Environmental > Terrestrial > Soil > Palsa > Peat permafrost | place: Sweden... | reverse complement strand
AAGCCAGCAACACGTGCAGGAGAATAATGGCGACTAAAACGATGGCTCGGCGGGAGATGAACGCGGTGTCTTGTGCGTAGGCGGCCATTGTTAACGTTACGAAATAATATATCCGGATAACCAAGACCGGGTACGGACGCACCCAGGCTCGGACCATGTTCTAGTGGCACTGCCCCGCGATCGGCGCGCGCCTTCGTTTTGCCCCTGGTTCATTTCGCTCCGTCGGCGCGCGACCACTTAAGGTGTGAGCGGCACGACAGATGTGCGTGAACTGTAACCTCTGCTACTCGCACTGACAACTTCCGCGCGCGATGCGCTCCTTACTCGAAGTCGTCAGTGACGGCGCCGAAGGATGCGCTGCCCACCAGGTGTGCATATTTTGCGAGCACCCCCGTGGTCGCATACGGCCGGCGCGGCTTCCACGCCGCGCGCCTGCGCTTGAGCTCTGCGGTAGCAAGATCGACCTCGAGGGTGCGCCGCATGGCGTCAATGCTGATGCGATCCCCGGCGCGAAGAAGTGCAATCGGCCCGGCGACGGCAGCCTCGGGGGCAATATGTCCAACCACGAAGCCGTGACTGCCGCCGGAGAAACGGCCGTCCGTAATGAGAGCGACCTTGTCTCCGAGCCCACGGCCGACGAGGGCACCGGTGGGACTGAGCATCTCGCGCATGCCGGGGCCGCCCTTCGGACCCTCGTAGCGGATCACGACCACGTCGCCGGCGCGCACGCCGCCGGCGAGAATCGCGGCGGTTGCACGCTCCTCCCCGTCGAAGACGCGCGCCGGACCGCTGAAGGCAAGACCCTCCCGGCCGGTGATCTTTGCCACCGCCCCATCAGGCGCCAGGTTGCCGTACAGCACGACAAGGTGGCTGTCTTTCTTCAAAGGCGCGCTCAAGGGCCTGATGATGTCCTGCCCCGGCGGATAGGGCGCGACCTCCGCAAGATTGGCGGCCAGGGTTTCACCGGTGACAGTCATGCACTCGCCGTGCAGATAGCCCGCATCGAGAAGAATCTTCATCAGCGGCTGAATGCCGCCGATGGCAATGAGCTCCGACATCAGATAGCGCCCGCTCGGGCGCACGTCGGCGAGCACCGGTACACGGCGGCCGATGCGCGTGAAGTCGTCCAGATTGAGCTTGACCCGCGCCGCGCGCGCAATCGCCAGGAGGTGCAGAACGGCGTTGGTTGAACCGCTGAGCGCAATCGTCACGGTGATGGCATTCTCGAAGGCCTTGCGGGTGAGGATGTCGGCCGGGCGAATGCCCGCCTCGAGAAGGCGCACCACCGCGGCGCCCGCGCGGCGGCAGTCGCGCCGCTTGGCCTCACCGACCGCCTCCTGCGCGGAGCTGTTGGGCAGCGACAGCCCGAGCGCTTCGATGGCCGAGGCCATGGTGTTCGCGGTGTACATGCCGCCGCAGCTGCCCGCGCCCGGGATGGCGGTGCGCTCCACCTCGGCGAGCTGCGCATCATCGATCGCGCCGGCCGCCCGCGCGCCGATGGCCTCGAACACCGTGACGATATCGCGCCGTCCGGCACCCGGCCGGATGGTGCCGCCGTAGACGAAGACACCCGGGCGGTTGAGGCGCGCGATGGCCATGGCACAGCCGGGCATGTTCTTATCGCAGCCGCCAATGGCAACCACGCCGTCGAAGCCCTCGGCTGCGACCACCGTCTCGATCGAATCGGCGATGACTTCGCGCGACACGAGCGAATAGCGCATCCCCGGCGAACCCATCGAGATGCCATCGGAAACCGTAATGGTATTGAAAAGAACGCTCTTGCCCCCTGCCCCATCCACGCCTGCAACGGCCTCTTCGGCAAGCTCGCGGATGTGCATGTTGCAGGGCGTAAGGCGCGCCCAGGTGGAGGCGACGCCAATCTGCGGCTTGCCGAAATCGGCGTCGCCGAAGCCCACGGCGCGCAGCATCGCGCGCGCCGCGGTCTGCTTCAGCCCGTCAACGACCAGGCGGGAGTGCTGGCGGATGTCCGCGGGTTTTTTTGCGCTCATTCGGGTACGCCCATGCGACTGCGGCAGCCTACCATGTCAGATTCCCGTATCGACGATGCGACGCTCGCGCAGTGTGATGATGAAGATGCCGGCGAGTGTAATCACGCCGCCGACCACCAGGCGCGTAGAGAGCACTTCGCCGAGCAATATGACGCTCAAGATGACTGAAAAGACCGGCGAGAGCGTCGTGACCGGAGCGACGCTCGTCACCGGATAGCGCTGCACGAGATAGAAGTAGCCCGTATGGGCGACGAGGCTTGCGGCGAGCGCGGTGAAGGCGAGCGCCGCCCAGGCGCCGAGGGAGACGTGCGCGAGCGCGCCCAAGTCCGGCCGCTCGAACTCGAGCGACAGGACCAGGAGCACCGGCAGGCTGAGCCAAGCAATCCAGGCCTGCAATTCCAGCGGCCGAAAGCCGTGCAGCTTCTTGATCGCAATCAGTCCCACGGAGCCCACGAAGGCACCGCCGATGACGAGCGACAGGCTCTGCCACTGCGCAGCGACGCGCGGATCAAAGCCCATGACGAGCATACCCGCGAACGAAAGCCCGATGCCGCTCCAGCGCCGCCAGTGCACCACCTCTCCCAGGAGCGCAACCGACAAGAGCGTTGCGAACGGCACGCTCAGCTGGCTTGCGATCGCAACCGCGGCCACGTTGGTGGAGATGCCGAGCCCCCAGAAGTAGAGTGCAAACTGCAACGCGCCGGTGAACACCGCCGCCACCGCAAGCGCGCTCATCTGCCCGCGCTCCACCCGCAACCACGGCACCAGCACCACCGCCAGGATCAAAAAGCGCAGCAAGGTGAAGAGCATCGATGGAATCTGCGCCAGCCCGATCTTGCTGACGATGAGATTCACGCCCCAGATGAGGTTGATCCCGAGGAGCAGGGCAAGATCGCGCGGCTCGATGCCATGCCTTGCGGGCGGGGAAGGATTCTGCGCCGCTCGGAGCGGGCGCTTCTCGGCGTGCACGCGGTGGGGCTTTTTGGGGGCGGGTGGCGAAAGTCTAACGAATTCGCGGCGCTGGGGCGCTTCTTTACCGCTATTTGACAAGCGTGCGCCGGTTGTGATCACATCGGGTGAGCTTTTCGATTTGGATCCTGCGTAGCCGTGGCATTCGACGCAAGCAACGAGCTTTTTCCGCACACTCCGGAGGCCTCCGGTATTGTCGGCATCGTCCTGCTTGCGCTCTTCCTCGGGGCGCTCCTTCTTAGGAGCGGCCGGCGCGGGGCGCTCGCAAACGCCTGATCAGGCAGAGGCGAGAAAACAACAAACCCCGCACCGGCCTACGAGCCGCTGCGGGGTTTTTTTTGCTTGCCTGCGCCGCGCGCAGGCGCGCTGTTTGAGAGGCCCTTAGGCCATTAGGAGTGTGAAGATGCGACTGTATGGTCAGAAAGATGTCGACCGCAAAGCGCTGAAGGGCGCACGGATCGCCGTGCTCGGCTTTGGCAGCCAGGGCCGGGCGCATGCGCTCAACCTCAAGGACAGCGGCTTCGATGTCGTCGTCGGGGTGCGCAACAACGGCAAGAGCTGGAAGAAGGCGCGCCGCGATGGGCTTGCGGTCGCCCCGCCTGCCGAGGCGGTCAGCGGCGCGGACCTGGTCGCGGTGCTGGTGCCCGACGTGGTGCAGAAGGCGCTCTACCAGGAGGTCGCCGCCAATCTCAAGAAAGGCGCGACGCTGCTCTTTGCCCATGGCTTCAACATCCACTTCAAGCAGATCCGTCCACGCAAGGATCTCGACGTCGTGCTGATTGCCCCGAAGGGCCCGGGCGATCTGGTGCGCCGCCAGTATCAGCAGGGCCGCGGCGTGCCGTGTCTGCTTGCGGTGTCGCAGGATGCGAGCGGCAAGGCGCGTGCCCGCGCCCTCGCCTACGCCCATGGCATCGGCGGCACGCGCGGCGGGGTCCTCGATACGACCTTTGCGGAGGAAACCGAGACGGACCTCTTCGGCGAGCAGGCCGTGCTGTGCGGGGGCGCAACTGAGCTTGTGGTGCGCGGCTTCGAGACGCTGGTGGAGGCGGGCTATCAGCCTGAGGTCGCCTACTACGAATGCATGCACGAGCTGAAACTCATTGTTGACCTGCTGCATGAGGGCGGCCTCAAGAAAATGCACGAGTTCATCAGCGACACCGCCAAGTACGGCGACTTGACGCGCGGACCGCGGATCGTGGACGCCCGGGTGAAGAAGGAAATGCAGAAGGTCTTGAAGGAAGTGCAGAACGGCAAGTTCGCGCGGCAATGGATCGCGGAGAGCGCCTCCGGCGGGCGCAAGTTCCGGCGCATGCTGAAAGAGGACCTGCGGCACCCCGTCGAAAAGGTCGGCGCCGCGCTGCGCGCGCGCATGCCCTGGCTCAACGCGCGCCGCGCCTGAAGGAGCTCCCGGCAATGCCCATCGAGATGCAAGTGAGCGAGCAGACCCCGATGACGGATCGGTGCCTGGGCGGTGTGCACTTCGACGACATCGTCGCCGCACGGCGCCTGCTCGCAAAGTCCCTGACACCGACGCCGCTCGTCACTCATCCGCTGCTCTCGCAGCGCCTGGGTGCCGAGACGCATGTGAAGCTTGAGAACACCGTGCCGCTCGGCTCCTTCAAACTGCGCGGCGGGCTGCATCTACTCGCCTCGTTGACTGCCGAGCAGCGTGCGCGCGGGCTCGTGACCGCGACCCGCGGCAATCATGGGCAGTCGCTCGCCTGTGCGGCGCAGCGCCACGGCGTGCGCTGCGCGGTGTTTGTGCCGGCGGGCAACAATCCGGACAAGAATGCAGCCATCAGCGCGCTCGGCGCGACGGTGCGCGCGGCGGGTGAGGATTTCGACGCCGCCTGGGCGGCGGCGCTCGAGTACGCCGCGCACACCGGCATGATTGCGGTGCATCCGTCGCGCGAGCCCAAACTCATGGCGGGCTACGCAACCGTCGCGCTCGAGATGCTCGATCAGGCTGCGCAGCCGCTCGACGTGCTCTTCATCCCGGTCGGCGGCGGCAGTCTCGCGGCGGGCATGGGGCTCGTCTATAAGGCGCTCTCGCCGCACACGCGTCTCATCGGCGTGCAGAGCGCCGCGGCGCCGGCGCTGGCGCGCGCCTGGCACACGGGCGAGATGCGCGAATATCCGGTCGGCGAGACGCTCGCCGATGGCCTTGCCGCGCGCGTGCCCGCGCCCGACACGGTCGCGATCCTGCGCGAGGTGCTCGACGACATCATCGAGGTGAGCGAGGCGCACATCGCCGATGCGATCCGCTGCTTCGCCGAGACCTTGCATCAAATGGCCGAAGGCGCCGGAGCGGCGGCGCTCGCCGGTGCTATGCACATGCGCCGGCGCATCGCCGGCGAGCGCGTCGGCGTCGTGCTCTCCGGCGGCAACATCACATCCCAGCAGCTCTCCAAGATTCTGCACGGCGAGCTGCTGCCGCACGCGGAGCGCAGCGCCGTGCTCGCCGCGCAGCTTGCGGACATGGAATACGGCGCGCGTGGCGCCTGACGGCTTTCGATTGAGGATACCCCCATGGTAACTGCGCCCGATCCAGTGATCATTTTTGACACCACCCTGCGCGATGGCGAGCAGTCGCCCGGATGCAGCATGGCGCGCGCCGAGAAGCTGCGCGTGGCGCGCGCACTCGCGGAGCTCGGCGTCGACGTCATCGAGGCGGGCTTTCCGGCCGCCTCGCGCGGTGACTGGGACAGCGTCAACGCGGTGGCGCGCGAAGTGCAAGGCGCGGTCATCTGCGCTCTGGCGCGCTGCAACCGCGAGGATATCGAGCTTGCCGCGCAGGCGCTGCGCGATGCGCCGCGCCACCGCCTGCACGTGTTTCTCGCCACCAGCGCGATCCACCGCCAGTACAAGCTCAACATGGCGCAGGATGAGATCCTGCGGCTTGCGGTGGACGCGGTGCGCATCGCACGCGATCTGTGCGCCGACGTCGAGTTCTCCCCGGAGGACGCCTCGCGCACCGAGCTTGAGTTTCTCGCGCAGGTGGTCGAGGCGGTGATCGATGCGGGCGCGACCACGGTCAACATACCCGACACGGTCGGCTACACGGTGCCGGATGAATTTGCCGAGCTCTTTCGCTATCTGCGCAAGAACGTGCGCGGCATCGAGCGCGCCGTCCTCTCCGTGCACTGCCACGATGACCTGGGGATGGCGGTCGCCAACTCTCTGACGGCCGTCGTCGCCGGCGCGCGCCAGATCGAGTGCACCATCAACGGCATCGGCGAGCGCGCCGGCAACTGCTCGCTGGAGGAGGTGGTGATGGCGCTCAAGACGCGCGCCACTTTCTTCAACGTCAGTAATCGCGTGCAGACGACCAAGCTCTACCCGACCTCGCGGCTCGTTTCCAGCATCACCGGCCAGCCGATCCCGCGCAACAAGGCAGTGGTGGGCGAAAACGCCTTTGCGCACGAATCCGGGATCCACCAGCACGGCATGCTCAAGCACCACTCGACCTACGAGATCATGCGCCCGGAGGACGTCGGCCTCTCCCGCAGCCATCTGGTGCTCGGCAAGCACAGCGGCCGCCACGCTTTTCGCGAGCGCGTGCAGGAGCTCGGCTTCGAGCTCGACGAGCTGGAGTTCAACCGCGTGTTCGAGGAATTCAAGGCGCTCGCCGACAAGAAGAAGGAGCTCTTCGACGGCGACATCGAGGCGCTGGTGCTGCGCGCGGAAGGCCAGGCCGCGGGCCCCTGGAGCCTGCTCGCGCTGCGCACCGTGGCCGACAGCGCGAGCGCCGCCGAGGCGCAGGTGCGTCTGCAGCATTCCGACGGGCGGGTCGTCGAACGCGCGGCGCGCGGCGATGGCCCGGTGGATGCCGCCTTCAAGGCCATCGAGGCGGCAACCGGCATCGAGGCATCGTTGCGCAAGTTCGAGCTGCGCAGCGTCTCGGTCGGCGAAGACGCGCAGGGCGAGGCCATCGTCTATGTGGAATACAATGAGCGCAACTACCGCGGCTCGAGCGTCAGCACCAATATCGTGGAATCGAGCACCATGGCGTTCCTCGAGGTGCTGAATCGCATCGAGCTTGCGCAGGCAAGTTCGCGCTCGCGCGAGGAACGCGCGGCGGGGCGCGTACTGCCCGCCGCGGTGTAGAGGTTTTCGAGGAGTCCCCATGCCCATTCCGGCCACGCAGTTCATCTGGTTCAACGGCAAGCTCGTCCCCTGGGAGAAGGCCACGGTGCACGTGCTCGCGCATGCGCTGCACTACGGCTCATCGGTCTTCGAGGGCCTGCGTGCCTATCCGACCGCGCGCGGGCCGGCGATTTTTCGGCTACGCGACCATACGCGGCGCATGTTTGACTCGGCGAAGATCTACCGCATGCCCATGCCCTTCTCGAGCGAGCAGATCAGCGCCGCCTGCCGCGAGGTGGTGGCGGTCAATGGACTTGCGCGCGGCGCCTACATCCGTCCGGTCGCATTTCGCGGCTACGGCGAGATTGGCGTGACGCCGAAGATCGAACCGCCGACGGACGTGGCGATTGCGGCGTGGGAGTGGGGCAAGTACCTGGGGCATGGCAGCGAGGAGGACGGCGTGGACGTGTGCGTCTCCTCTTGGAATCGCGTCGCCCCGAACACGCTGCCGGCGCTCGCCAAGGCGGGAGGCAATTATCTCTCGAGCCAGCTCATCGGCCAGGAGGCGCGGCGCCTGGGCTTCGCCGAGGGCATCGGGCTTGCCGCCGACGGCACCGTGAGCGAAGGCTCCGGGGAGAATATTTTCCTCGTCAAGGACGGCGTGCTGATGACGCCGGCGCTGGTGCATTCGGTGCTGAGCGGCATCACCCGCGATACGGTCATGCGCCTGGCGCGCGCGCGCGGCATCGAGGTGCGCGAGTGCGCTATCCCGCGCGAATTTCTCTATCTCGCGGACGAGGCCTTCTTCACCGGCACGGCGGTGGAGATCGCGCCCATTCGCTCCGTGGACCGTCTGCCCGTGGGCGCCGGCAAGCGCGGCCCCATCACCGCAGCACTGCAGAGCGCGTTCTTCGGGCTCTTCTCCGGGCAGACCGCCGATGAGTGGGGATGGCTCGACGTCGTCGACATGTCGCAGGCGCGCATCGCCGCCGTGCAGTAGCGGCGCGCCATGGAGGTTGTAGCGCGCACGATGCTCGAGAAGATCTGGGATGAGCACGAAGTCATTGCCGAAAGCGCCGACAGTCCGGCGGTTCTGTATATCGATCTGCATCTCATCCACGAGGTCACCTCGCCGCAGGCGTTCGCCGTGCTCGGCGCGCGCGGCCTCGGCGTGCGCCGCCCGGAGCTCACGCTTGCGACCATGGATCATTCCACTCCGACTCGCAGCGAGCAGATCTTCGGCGGCGCACCGATTGCGATCGAGTCCGCCGCGCAGCAGATCCGCGCGCTCGAGCGCAACTGCGCGCTCTTTGGCGTGGAGCTCCTGGGACTCAGGAGCGCGCAGCGCGGGATCGTGCACGTGATCGGACCGGAGCTCGGCGCAACCCAGCCGGGCAAGACCATAGTCTGCGGCGACAGCCATACGAGCACGCACGGCGCGCTCGGCGCCCTCGCCTTCGGGATTGGCACGACCGAGGTCGGTCACGTGCTGGCCACGCAATCGCTCCTGCAGAGAAAGCCGAAGAGTCTGGCCATCAACATTGATCATCGCCTGCAGGCGGGCGTGAGCGCCAAGGACCTCATCCTCTGGATCATCAGCCGCATTGGCGTGTCGGGCGGCACCGGCCACGTCATCGAGTATCGCGGTGCCGGCGTGCGCGCGCTCGATATGGAGGAGCGCATGACCGTGTGCAACATGTCGATCGAAGCGGGCGCGCGCGCCGGTATGATTGCACCCGACGAGACGACCTATGCGTACCTTGCGGGACGGCCGCGTGTGCCGCAGGGACTTAAGTGGGATGAGGCGCTCGCGCGCTGGCGGCAGTTGCCAAGCGATGCCGGCGCGCGCTTTGACCGCGAGGTCGCGATCGACGCCGCCGCTGTCGAACCCATGATTACCTATGGCACGAATCCCGGCATGGTGATGCCCGTGAACGGGACCATTCCCGAGCGCGCGAACGATGCGGCCTTCGACCAGGCGCTCGCCTACATGGGATTCGAAGCCGGCGCGATGCTCAAGGATAAAACCGTCAATGTCGTGTTTCTCGGCAGCTGCACCAATGGACGGCTCTCGGACCTGCGTGCCGCGGCGACACTGTTGCGCGGCCGCAAGATCGCGCCGGGCGTGCAGATGCTGGTGGTGCCGGGCTCCCAGGCCGTGAAGAGAGCGGCCGAGGCCGAAGGCCTCGACGGCGTCTTCACCGCTGCCGGCGCCGAGTGGCGCGAGTCGGGCTGTTCCATGTGCCTGGGGATGAACGGCGATCTCGTCGGCAAAGGCGAATACTCCTTAAGCACGAGCAACCGCAACTTCGAGGGCCGCCAGGGGGTGGGCGCGCGCACGCTTCTCGCAAGCCCCCTCACCGCGGCGGCAAGCGCGGTGCGCGGGCGCGTGACGGACCCGCGCGAGATCCTGAACTCCTAGCGAGTGATTGAGTATGGAGCCAATTCTCAGCTTGCGCTCGCGCACCGTCGTGCTCGCCGCGGCCAACATCGACACCGACCAGATCATTCCCGCGCGCTTCCTGACAACGACCACGCGTGAGGGCCTGGGCGAGCATCTCTTTGCCGACTGGCGCTACGATGCCGCGGGCGCGCCGCGGCGCGACTTCATCCTGAACGGCGCGGCCGCACGCGACTGCCGCATCCTCGTCGCCGGCCGCAACTTCGGCTGCGGCTCTTCGCGCGAGCATGCGCCGTGGGCGCTTCTGGATTATGGCTTTCGCGCCGTCATCAGCACGCAGATCGCCGACATCTTCCGCAGCAATGCGCTGAAGTGCGGCCTCCTGCCGGTGGTGGTCGACGCTGCGACCGCGAGCTGGCTCATCGAGCATCCCGGCGCCGAGGTCAGCATTGACCTGCCGACGGCCACCTTGACGCTGCCCGCGGCTGCGCCGGTCGCCTTTCCGCTCGAGACGTTTGCCCGCATGCTCCTCGTCAATGGCATCGATGAGCTCGAGTATCTCCTCGAGCGCGACGCGCACATCAGCGCCTTCGAGCGCCGCCGGTCGCAAGGATGAGGGCGACCCTTGCGGTGTTGGCCGGCGACGGCGTCGGCCCGGAAGTCACCGCCGAGGCGGTGCGCTGCCTGGAGAAGATCGCGGCCCTCTTCGGTCATGAGTTTGCGCTCGTTCCCGCAGCGTTCGGCGGCGTGGCCATCGATGCGCACGCGGATCCGCTGCCGCAGCAGACGCTTGCGCTGTGCCTGCGCGCGGATGCGGTACTGCTCGGGGCGGTCGGCGGCCCCAAATGGTCGGCGCCCGCGGCCAAGGTGCGCCCCGAGCAGGGGTTGCTGCGCCTGCGGCGCGAACTGGGTGTGTACGCGAATCTGCGTCCCGTGCGCGTGCACCCTGCCCTTGTCGATGCGTCCCCCATCAAGCCGCAGTTCCTGTCGGGAGTGGATCTCATCTTCGTGCGTGAGTTGACGGGTGGCATTTATTTCGGCGCCAAGGCGCGCAGCAGCGAGCGCGCCAGCGATGAGTGCACCTATAGCGTCGCCGAGATCGAACGGGTGGTGCGCGTCGGCGCCGCGCTTGCGCGCAAGCGGCGGCGCAAACTCACGTCCATCGACAAGGCCAACGTGCTCGAGACCTCGCGCCTGTGGCGCGAGGTGTGCACGCGCATCGTCGAGCAGGAGTTTGCTGATATCGCGCTCGAGCACATGCTGGTCGACGCCGCGGCCATGCATCTGCTCCTGCGGCCGCGCGAGTTCGACGTGCTCGTGACGGAGAACATGTTCGGCGACATCCTCACCGACGAGGCATCGATGCTGTGCGGGTCGCTTGGATTATTGCCGTCGGCATCGATCGGCGCAGGCAGCCGCGGCCTGTACGAGCCCATTCACGGCTCCGCTCCGGACATCGCCGGCCGGGGCATTGCCAACCCCTACGGGGCGATTTTGAGCGCGGCTCTGCTGCTGCGGCATTCCCTGCACTTGCATGCGGAAGCGCGCGCGCTCGAAAGCGCCGTCGCGCGTGCGCTCGATGACGGCGCACGCACCGCCGACATCGCGCGCGCCGCGGTGCCGCCTTGCAGCACGCGTGCGGCGGGCAGCGCCGTCATCGAACGCCTCGCGGCGCGCGCGTAACTTCCTTTGGCGCCGCAAGCCCTTAGGCTGAGCGGCAGGCCCCGGCGGCCCGCTGCAGGGCTCGGGCAAGATCGGCCTTCAGATCCTCGAGCGCCTCGATGCCGATGGAGAGCCGCACGAGCCCGTCGGCAAGGCCCGCCTGCGCCCGCGCATTCGCATCCATCGCGGCGTGCGTCATCGTGGCCGGATGTGCGACCAAGCTCTCCACTCCGCCCAGGGATTCGGCGAGTGAAAAACACTTAAGCTGCGCGACGAAGGCGCGCACTGCGTCATGGCCGCCGGCAAGCTCAATGCTGATCACCGCGCCCATGCCGCGCTGCTGGCGGCGCGCGAGCGCATGGCCGGGATGCGAGGGCAGACCCGGGTAATACACGCGGGTCACGTTGGGCTGCAGCAGGAGCCAGGGCGCCAGCGCCTGCGCATTTCTTTCATGGTGCTCGAGGCGCGCGTGCAGCGTGCGGATGCCACGCAGCGTCATGAAGCTGTCAAATGGCGCGCCGGTGACGCCCAGACAGTTGGCCCACCAGCTGAGCTCCTCAACGTGCGCGGGCGTGCGCGCGACGACGGCGCCGCCGACCACGTCGCTGTGGCCATTCAGATACTTGGTCGTCGAGTGCACCACCAGATCCGCTCCCAGGGCAAGCGGCTGCTGCCAGGCGGGCGAGAGGAAGGTGTTGTCCACCACGACGAGCGCGCCGCTGGCATGCCCGAGGGATGCGAACTTTTGGATATCGGTGATGCGCAGGAGCGGATTGCTCGGCGTCTCGATCCACAGGAGCGCAGAGGGCCGCTCGAGCGCGAGGCGCACGGCTTCCTCGTCGCCGAAGTTGAGAAATTCCACCTGCATTTCACCGCGCCGCCGCCACGCCTCGAAGAGCCGATAGGTGCCGCCGTAGCAATCATGCGGGGCGACGATGCGCGAGCCCACGGGCAGAAGGTGCCCGACGAGCATGACCGCGGCCATGCCCGTGGCGGTGACCACGGCGCCCGCGCCCTCTTCCAGGTCGGCAATCGCCTGCGCCAGAAGGTCGCGTGTCGGGTTACCCGAGCGGGTGTAGTCGTAGCCGCGCTTCTCGCCGAAGGCGCGAAACGCGAAGGTCGAGGTCAAATGGATGGGCGGCACCACGCAGCCGGTGGCGTCGTCGCATTCGAGCCCCGCGCGCACGGCCTGGGTTTGCTGCCCAAGAGGTGCACTCAGCAAGAGTGCCGCGGCATCGGGGGTTAAATCTACTGAGGCATTCATCACAGGCTCCGCATGCGCAATGGTCCGGTTCACCGGCACTCCTGCGGAGCACCCGCATCCATGTGCGGGTCTGTGGCGTCCATCTTCCGCACGGCCTTCAGGCCGCATGGCAGCTACGCGCACTGCTCATCTGTTGATCCCAAGGAGGATCGCAGGAGTTGGCACCTTTCCGAGCTGGTTAGGCTTGCGGCGGTTGCCCCGGCGTCTAAGGGCCTTTCCCTCAGCCGGTCTCGATGAGTGGCTAAAGTCTAGGATGACGCCCGGGAGGCGTCAAGGCGGGCGGACCGGCTGCCCCCGCGGCGCGCGCCCCAAATAGGGGCACAACTGCCCGTCAGCGCGGCACCAGGGTGTCCGCATGCGCATCGGCCATGCTCGCTTCCTGGTTGCGGCCGCGCACGCGCAGCGATTCGGCGATGAGCCGCCACGCGGCGGCCTGGGCATTGGGATCGCCGGCGGCGAGCGCGAGGGCCTTGTGAGCCATGTTGTCCGCCTGCGCGGGATTGCCGGCGGCGAGCTGCACGCGCGCAAGTTCAATCCAGGCGAGCGGGTTTTCCGGCTCGATGCGCAGCGCGCGCTCCAGAGTCGCCGTCGCGGCCGCATAGTCGCCCGCGGCGACACGCGTGTGTGCCTGGGCAACGAGAGCGCTTGCGGCGCCGCCCAGGCGATACTGCCGAGTCGGCGCGGGCGGTGTCGGCACGGCGGACGGCGCCGCGCCGGGTGCTGTCTGCGCGCCAGCTGACTGCGCCGGCGCATTTGGCGGACGCTCCGGTGAGACGAGCGAGCGGCATGCCGCGAGGATCACAACCAAGAAGACGAGCGCGATCCTGATGGGAATCATTGGCGAATGATAGCGCGCAGGCGCTCGGTCAGACGTTCCGCCGCGCTCGGCACCAGCGCGGCAATGCAGCCGGGCTTCTTCGGCAGCTGCGTGCTGACGGGCACGCCGATGTGGATGGTATTCGCATTGGCGCAGGCGCCCTCAATCTGCAATCCGCTGAAGTAATCGATGGCGACATCCGTCAGCGACTCCGGCATGGCCGCGCTCCAGGATGTCGTCCCGAGGCCGGCGAGCGCGCGCGACCAGATGGCAAGCGCCGCGGCTGCGCCGGTAAAGCCCGTCGGGCGGTTGTCGTCGTAGCCCACCCACACAACAGCGAGATGGCTGCCCGAGAAGCCCGCGAACCAGCTGTCGCGCAGGTCCGAGGTGGTTCCGGACTTGCCCACGACGACAACGTCTGCCGGCAGCACGGCGCGCGCGGGGCGTCCCGTGCCGCGTTCGATCACCTGCTGCATCATCTGATCAACCCCGAAGACGACGTCGGGCTGCGCAATCGGCGTGAGCTCGAGCGGAAACGCCTTGAGCGGCGCTCCGGCGGCGCTGATCACCGCGCGCACCGCACGCAGCGGCATGCGATAGCCGCCGTTGGCAAGGCCGGTGTACAGCTGCGCTACTTCCAGCGGAGTTGCGTTGACGGCGCCCAGGAGCAGCGCCGGCACCTGCGCCGGTGCGCGCTCGAGGCCAAAGCGCTGCAGAGTCTGCGCGACGTGCGTCACTCCGATGTCCATGCCGAGTGCAACGGTTGCGAGGTTCATGGATTCGGCGAGCGCGCGCACGAGCGGCACGGGCCCGTAGGTCTGGCGCGTGAAGTTGAGTGGGCGCCAGTGGGTGCCGTTCGACATGCGAATGTCGACCGGCGCATCCTGCACGATGCTCGCAAGATTGTAGCGATGCGTCTCAAGCGCGGTCAGATAGACGAAGGGTTTCACGACTGAGCCCATGGGACGCGCGGCGTCGAGCGCGCGATTGAAGCCGCTGTAGCCGATGCGCCGGCCGCCGACGATCGCGATCACATCGCCGCTTGCAGGCGCGGTGATGACCACCGCGCCGTCGAGGGATGCGCTCGTTGCGGCGCGGCCGCGCTCGAGGCGCGCCAGTTCCCGATCGAGCGTCTGTTCGGCCTCATCCTGCGCGCGCGGCTCAAGACTGGTGTAGATCTTGAGTCCCTGCTGCGTGAGGTCGGAATCGGGATAGTCGCGCCGCAGGGTGCGCCGTACGAAATCAAGATACGACGGATAGTAGGCGCCCGCGGCACGCGTCGTGACGCCGAGCGGCCGCCGGGCCGCGCCCGCCGCATCCTCGGGGCTTATGACCTTGAGGTCCGCCATCAATTTGAGCACGAGATTGCGCCGCGCGAGCGCACGCTCCGGGTGATGGCGCGGGTCGTAATAGGAAGGCCCGCGCACGAGCGCGACCAGCAGGCTCAACTGCGCCAGATCAAGTTCGGTGAGCGGCTTGCCAAAGTAGAACTGGCTCGCAAGGCCAAAGCCGTGCACGGCCCGGTCACCATCCTGCCCCAGATAGATCTCATTGATATAGGCGTTCATCAGATCTGACTTCGTGAAGTGCGCCTCGAGCGCGATCGCCATCAGCGCCTCGCGCACCTTGCGGCCCATGGTCTGGCGAGAATCGAGGAAATAGCTCTTCACGAGCTGCTGCGTGAGCGTGCTGCCACCCTGCGCAATCTGATGCGAGCGCAAATTGACCCACACGGCGCGCACGACCGCCTCCGGGTCGATGCCGTGATGGCTGTCGAACTTGCGATCCTCGACGGCCTTCAGCGCCGCCGGCAGGAGCGTCGGCACTTCCGCAGGCGTCACGACAATGCGATCTTCGCCATGGGTCGGAAAAATGCTGCCGATGAGGAGCGGATCCAGGCGCACAATGGGTACCTCGTGGCCCGCGCTGTCGCGCAGCGCCTCGATCGAGCGCGGCCCGGCAACGATCGTGAGAATCTGTGCCTGACGCACCTCATCGGCAAAGCGCGTCGCGCGCAGCGCGATGTCGATGCGCTCGTCCTGGCGGCGGTAGGTGCCGGGCCGGTCAAGCTTCTCGCTCGCGCGGTACTGCAGGCGCGCAAGCTCGGCGATGAGATCCGTCATCGCAAGCGGCGCCCCCACATAAAGCTCAAGGGGTGCGGCGTAGACCTGCGCCGGCAGTGTCCAGCGGCGCCCCTGGAACTGCTGCGTGACGCTGCGATCCAGGAAGTAGTCAAAAATGGCGAACCCGGCAAGGCCAATCACGAGGACGCCGATCACGCCGCTCCACAGGAGCCGTCGAAACCGGAGCTTGCGCGGCCGCCGGGCCATGGCTGTCAGAGGCACACTTCCGGGGCCGGCTCGCGCAGGTTGTAGCGCGAGCTCATGACGTAACCGTAGGCCCCGGCATTGGTGATAAGAAGAACGTCGCCTTCTAAGGTGACGGGCAGCAGCCGGTCGTGGCCGAGAATGTCGCCGCTTTCGCAGATGGGCCCGACGATGTTCACCAGCTGCTCGGGCGCATCGGCAAGGCGCGTCAGGTTCACAATCTCATGGTAGGCGCCATAGAGCGCGGGACGGATGAGCGAATTCATCCCCGTGGCGACCCCGACGTAGCGCACCTCGCCCTTGGCCTTTAGTTGCGTCACGCGCGCGAGAAGTACACCGGCGGCAGCAACCAGGTAACGCCCGGGCTCGATCCAGATTTCAAGCTGCCCATGGGCCGCGCGCACTTTGGCGAGCGCCGCATTGAGCTCAATGAGATCCACTCCCGCCTCGCCTGCCCTTTCCGGCACGCCGAAGCCGCCGCCGACGTCGATGACCCGCGCGTCGGGAAATCCCTCTACAAGTTCTGCGAGCAGCGAAGCGCTGCGCTGCCAGTTACCGACGTTGAAAATCCCGCTGCCCGCGTGCGCATGCAGCCCCGTGACCCGGGCCTGCGCGGCACGCGCAAGGCGCGCGAAGTCGGGAAGATCTGCTACCGGGACGCCAAATTTGGAATAGGCCCCGGCGGTGCGCACATGCTGGTGGTGGCCGCGGCCCGCGCCGGTATCGATGCGCACGAAGATCTCGTGGTCGGCAAAGAGCTCGGGCCAACTTGCGAGCGCGTAGCCATTATCGACGGTGACGCGCACGCCCTGCCCGAGGGCCCACGCGTATTCAGCGCGCGCTGCGAAGTTCGGCGTGTACAGAACTCGTGCGCGCTCGATGTCGGGGAACAATTGCAGCACGCGCTCGACTTCGCCGCGCGAGACGCATTCCAGATCGATGCCTTCTGCGTGCAGCGCTCGCAACACCAGCGGGTGTGCGTTGGCCTTCACCGCGTAGAGCACGCGCGCCACCGCCGGCAGCGCGCGCAGTGCGCGCGCGGCCGCGCGGATGGTGTCGCCGTCATAGACGTAGGCAGCATCCTGATCGCCGAGCGCGTGTAAGAGCTCGCCGCGCTTCGCATGCCACCACGCGCGCGACTCGCCCGCGCGGCGGGGCTGCGCGAAGAGCTCGTCCCAGGTCGGTCCGAACACGCGGTCCCCTGCCCCCGGGCGAATCAAAAGCTCGTGCAGCTGCTCGACGAGCCGCTCGCCCTGGTTCTCATCGACGACGAAGGTGAAGTTCAGATCGTTCGCGGCCTGGGTCACAAGATAGATCTTCTGCTCGGCAAAGAGCTCGAAGGCATCTCCCAGGCGATGCAGGATGGCGCGGATGTTGCGCCCGACGAGACTCACCGATGCGCACGGCCCGATGACCTGCACCCGGCACAGGCGCTCAAGATCCGCAACCAGTGCGGAAAGCAAGGCCGGATCGAGAGTGTTGGCCGCGGGGTCGAGCGAGACGGTGACGTTGGTTTCGGATGTCGATACGAGATCCACCGACATGCCGTGCGCTTTGAAGATTTGGAATGCGTCGGCGAGAAAACCCACCTGATGCCACATGCCGGGGCTGTCGAGAGCTACGAGCGTAATGCCTGTGCGGATGCAGATCGCCTTGACCTGCGCGGCCGCATCACCGCCCTCGTGGCTGACGACCGTGCCCTCCAGTTCCGGCGTGTGTGTTGCGTACACATGCAGAGGAATGCGCGCCAGGCGCAGCGGCAGTATGCAGCGCGGGTGCAGCACCTTCGCGCCGTTGCTCGCGATCTCCTGCGCCTCGTCATAGTCGAGTGCGCGCAGGAGGCGCGCGGTGGGCGTGGAGCGCGGATTGGCGCTGAACATCCCGGGCACATCGGTCCAGATCTCCAGCCGCGCGGCGCGCAGCTTCGCGGCGAGATAGGCCGCGGAGGTGTCCGAACCGCCGCGCCCGAGAAGCACGGTATGCCCTGCGGAGTCGCTGGCGATGAATCCCTGCGTGACGATCACGGCAGCGTGCGCGGCGAGGCGCGCCTCAAGCGCGGCGTCGGCCGCGAAGTCGCAGGTGGCCGAAAGCACCGCCGCTTTGGTTGAGGCGTCGCGGCGCGCGCTCGCGCGCAGCATGCCGCGCGCGTCCGCCCACTCAACCTTGAGCCCGGTGCTCGCAAGGTAGCGTGCGCCCAGCTCGGTCGCCATGAGCTCGCCGCTTGCGAGCACGCGCGCACGCGTGCTGTCGCTCACCGGGTGGGCGGCGCGGCTCTCCACCGTCACCTGCCGCAGCTCTGCAAACTCGCGCGCAAGCTGCGCGCTCACCGGAATCCCAAGCTCGCGGGCAAGATCGCGGTGACGCTCCTCGATGGCCTTGAGGAGCGCCTCGCGCTCGTGCGCATGCGCAGGATCGAGAAGCTCTTCCAAAGCGTCGGTCACGCCGCTTAGCGCCGAGTGTACGACGAGCACGCGTGCGCCGGCAGCCTCGCGCTCTCGCACCACGTGGGCAATGTTGCGCCAGTTCTGAAGCGAGGAGACGCTCGTGCCGCCGAATTTGAGGACGGTCCAGGATGAGGCCGAGCGCATCACCGACACGACTGAGCGGCGCGGGTCCGATCAGGACTCGTCGTCAAAGGTATCGCGCAGGTCTTTCTCGAGCTTGCGGTCCGCCAGGATCTCCTCGAGTCGGCTCCAAGCGGCTTTTCCGCGCTTACCCTGGTTGCGTACGCGCTTATCCACTTTATCCAACAGCCGCTCGTATTCGGTGCCGTCTTCGGCTCCGCTCAGGAATTCCTCGTCAATATCGAAGCTCTCGGTGTCTCGCTCGGGCATCGCGTGGGGTCTAATTCTTTATAACTATCAATAAGTAACGCGCATATACGGCGCGCCGCAAGGGTTGCGAACTATAGCGGATTCCCGCCGCCGATCAACTGTGATACACGCAACGCCCTCCGTCAGGCGTCGCGCACCATAACTGGTGCGCCCCGGCTTAAGCCCAAGCCATCGGCGGCGCTCTGCTCGGCGCGCGCGATTTCGATCACGCCGAACGAATTGACAAGCGCGAGATAGTCCCCGGGCCGCACATCGCCGTAGGTGCGCTTCAATTCGAAAGTGTGGTTGCCGGCAATGACCCGCGGCGCGCGCAAGTGCCCGATGAGGCTCGCGTCGATATTGGTGATGAGATTGCCGAAGTGATCGATGGTCATGACGAGTCCGGTCACGTGGCGGCCATCCACCGCCGGCTCGTCCACCCAGGACGGCACCAAGGTTTTGATGCGCTCGCCCAGGTCCTGCGGGCCGCAGCGCCCGGAGGCGAGCTCCGCGGCCAGCGGCGCGAAGATGTCGCGCCCATGGAAGGTTGCGCTCGCGTGTTCGATGCCATAGCGCACGAGGGCGGCGGGCGCAAGGCGGATGATGATGGCGTCGGCGTGGCGGCCGACAATGGGCGCGAGGAGGCCGTTATCCGGTGCAAAAAATAGATGGCCCGCAGCCGTGACGATGATGATGTCGCGCGAAGTGCCCACACCCGGATCGACGACGGCGACGTGCACGGTGCCGGGCGGAAAATAGCCAAAGGCCCGCGCCAGCCAGAAGCCGGCTTCGGCGGGCCAATGAACCACGATCTCATGGGTAAGATCGATGATGCGCGCCTCGGCAAAGCGGCTGAGGATGCGGCCCTTCATGACACCCACGAAGGGGCCTTGATGCCCGAAGTCAGTCGTGATCGTGATGACTCCGCTCGCGTGCGCAGGGTTCATAATGCAAGGTGACAAAATTGACGGATTCTCTGAACATGTCCGCATCGGCGCCAGCTGTCAACGCCAGTGTGCGCGGCCGCACATTTCTCATGCATCCGATGCCTGCGCCAGGGCGTACCTAGACCATGTCCAACAGCGACGCCGCCAACAGCCTGGATGACGAGCTTGCGCAGCTCGTGCAGGCATGCGCGGCGCGCGACCGGCAGGCCCTCAGGCGGATCTACGACTTGATGGCCGCCCAGATGCTCGCAAGCTTGGTGCGCATCTTGAAGCGGCGCGCGCTCGCCGAAGAGGCATTGCAGGATGTCTTCGTCAGCATCTGGCAACGTGCGGCGCAATTTGACGGCACCCGCGGCTCGGCACGCATTTGGCTCCTGGCGATTGCACGGCATCGCGCCATCGATGTGCTGCGCAGCGAGCGCGTGGATCTGTATCGCGAGGCGGATGTCGAACAGATGGCGGAGCCCGCCATGGAGGGCGCCGGCGACTGGTCGAGCGCGGGCCGCTCGGCCGCGGCGCTCGCGCGCTGCTTTGCGGAGTTGAGCGGCGAGCAGCGCCGCGGCATCGAACTTGCCTTCGTCAACGGGTATTCGCACGCCGACATTGCGCGCGTGACCGGAGAGCCATTGGGCACCATCAAAAGTTGGATCCGACGCGGGCTCGCCTCGCTGCGACAGTGTCTGGAACGATGAGACACGATCAGCCACAGCTCATTGATGCGCTCGCATCCGAGTACGTGCTCGGCACCTTGCGCGGCGCGGCGCGGCGGCGCTTCGAGCGCTGGCAGAGTGCCGAGTGGCACGTCGCAACCCGCGTGCGCGCCTGGGAAGGACGCCTCATGCCGCTTGCCCTCGGCCTTGCGCCGATTGCGCCTTCGCCAGGCGTGTGGGAGAGGATCGAGGAGCGCATCCGCAGCGCTGACGCGCCGCCTGCCCCCGCCGGGCGCCGCGCGCGAGCGCGGCCCGCGCTGCGCGCGCTCGCGGCGGTGCTGGTGCTGTGCGCAATCTTCGCCGGCGCCTACGTGGCGTGGCGCATGACCGAGCCTTTGCACCTGCAGACGGTGGCGACGATCAAGGGCGCGCAAGGCCCGGTGGTGTGGAGCATTCAACTTGACTCGCGCCGCGAGCACTTACGGGCCGTGGCGCTCGCGGGCGCCGCCGCACGGCCGGGCCATTCCTTTGAACTGTGGGCGCTGCCGCCTGGCAAGGCTGCTCCAGTGTCGCTCGGCGTGCTGCCGGATGCGGGCGAGCTTGAACGCACGCTCACCGACGCGCAGCGCGCAGCGCTCGCAAGCGCCGCCCAGGTGGCGGTGAGCCTCGAGCCGCCCGGCGGCTCGACCACTGGGGCGCCGACGGGCCCGGTGCTCTTTGTCGCGCCGCTTAATCGGGCTTGAGTCAATAATCCGTAACCATCGGCACGAGCGGGCGCAAGCACCTCCGCGTGCACGCCGCTTTAGTCAGTCAAAGACGCCGCTTGCGCGTGCGACGCTCGCCTTGTGAGCCGGTAGATTTCACAAATTCGCCGGCGATCCGGCGGGCCAGCCTCTCAAAGCTGCGGATTGGATGCTGCAGGCGGGGCGGGACGCGGCGTGGCAACCGACGTGGCACTGCCCTGCGGAGCCGGCGCGGCCGGCGCTGGCGCCGGCATGGTGATTGTGGGCGGCCCGGGCGCCGGGACCGAAGTTGCGGTCCCTTCGGGAGCCGAACTCTGCGGCGGCGCTGGCATGGTGATCGTGGCGGGAATCGGTGCGAAGTATTTGGGTGCGTCAGCCGCCGCAGGGACCGGCTGCGCCGAAGCTGCGGGCGCATCAAGATCTGCCTGCAGCCCGACCAGCGTGGGCATGCCCTGGGCCGACTGCAGCGTCTCGCGCGCCAGGTCCCAATTGATGGCTGCGGTGGTCGCGCCGAGCGCATGGTCGAGCCGCAGCGACAACATATCCAGATCCGGCTCCATCGGCTGTCCTTCGGCGTCGATCTGCGGATGCGCCTCGAGCAAGAGTTCACCGTCCACGTAGGCGACCTTCACGGGCTCATTGACGAGCCACACCTTGGTGCCGACGGGCACCATCTTAAAGAGTGCCTCGATGTCCTCCGGATACATGCGGATGCAGCCGTGCGTGACGGCCATGCCGACCGCCTGCGGATTGTTGGTGCCGTGGATGAGATAATCGCCCGGGTGGATCGCAAGGCGCATCGCGTATTCGCCGAGCGGATTGTCCGGCCCCGGAGGCACGACCTTGGGCAGCGGGTCGCCGCGCTCGGCGTGCTCCTGCAGGACCGACGGCGGCGGATGCCACGAAGGCAGAGCCTGCTTGCTCACAATCTGGGTCTGCCCGAGCGGCGTGCGCCAGTCCATCTTCCCGACGCTCACCGGATAGGTGATCACCACCGGCTTTTCTCCCCGCTTGGGCCGGGGGAAGTAGTAGAGGCGATGCTCGGGCAGATTGACCACGATTCCCTCGTGCGGCCCGGGCGGCAGAATGCGCCGGCCAGGAACGAGCACGTCAGCGCCGGCCCCGGGAATCCACAGATCGAGAGTCGGATTGGCGCGGCGGATTTCCTCGTAGCCGACGCTGTTGCGCCGGGCAATGTCGAGGAGCGTGTCCTCGTAGGCGGCCTTGACGTACTGGTCGGTGCCGTACACCGGCGGCGCATCCTTCACCAGTTCATACTGAGTGGCGCCCACGGGCATGCATAACAAGAGCGCCAGGGCGCCGGGCGTGAGTCGCCGCTGAATCATGAATCTACAACCGGTTTTCGCACCATAGCCCTGTATTGTATGCATATTCGGCGCCGCCATCGCGCATTAGAGCGCATACCCCGCGACTTTTACGCGCGCGGCACTTTGACGGTTGCGCGTGAACTCATCGGGATGCACCTGGTGCATGACGACGGCAGCACGCGCCGCACGGGACGTATTGTCGAGACCGAGGCTTATTGCGGCCCGCGCGATCTGGCGGCGCATTCGGCGCGCGGCCACACGGCGCGCACCAGTGTGATGTTCGGGCCGCCCGGATACGCCTACGTGTACCTTATTTACGGCGTATGGAATTGCCTGAATCTGGTGACGGGAGCGCCAGGAAAACCGCATGCCGTGCTGCTGCGGGCGCTGGCGCCGGTAGAGAACCTCGGCAGCCCGAGCTGGGGGCCGGGACTTCTGTGTCGCGCGATGCACATCGATCGGCGCCTCAATGCGCAGGACCTGTGCGGGCAAGTCCTATGGCTCGAGCGGCCCGGCCTGGGAGCGCCCCGGCCGCGGGTGGCCCGTGCTACGCGCATTGGAGTCGACTACGCCGGCGACTGGGCGCGCCGGCCCTGGCGGTTTTTTGACCGCGATTCGCCCTACGTGTCGACCGTCACGGCGAGCGCTCGAAAAAGTGCAGTTACTGTCTTCCCGCGCGGGGGGTCTCGGTCGGAAAGTCCTGCTCCGCCGAGCGCCAAGAAACGCTAGATCCCTATCGAGCGAATACCCGGTCGTGAGCCCTGGACCCGATCCGCCTGACAACGCTCTCGCGTGAAAACAGTAACTGCAATAGCTTATCTGCGCCGGGAGACCGAAATATCTCAGCTGGGATGCGTTCATGCCGCGGGCGGGGTCTTACCCGCTTCCGCCGCTGGCTCATGGGACGTTTGCGCTGCCGCTGCAGGCACGCGCGGGTGCTCGCGCCGGCCTCCGGCGCTTCAATTCGCGATATTGGCATGCCGGGATGAGCGCGGCTGCGTCCCCGCGGAGTCTGCGACCGCTGTCGCGGCTGAGCGCACCGCACCGCAGCCCGCGCGCTGCAGCACCTCAGCCAGCGCGGCGCAGGCGTTCACCGATACGAGCGGCACCGCGTGGGTGGTCAGGTTCTGCGAGGTGCGCGCCAGCACCCGCGAGAGCTCCGCGGCGCTTAGATGCGGCCGTTGGGACAGCAGCAGCGCAACCGTAGCCGTGACTTCCGCGGCGGCAATGGAGCTGCCGGAGGCGAAATCCCAATGGCCCCCGGGAACGAGGGTGAGCACTTCACGGCCGGGCGCCTGCAGCTGAGCGCCTGCGCCGCCCGCTCCATCCTCTGCGGCCGCGACGGCCAGCACGCCCTCCACGTCCGTCGGGAAGCCGGCCGGTACACCCGCGGGCGGCGCGGCGCCGACGAATGTCATGCCGCGCTGCATGCCGCGCCGCAGCAGGCGCGCGAGGAGCGGATCGTCCGGCCCCGCGAGACTCAGATTCACCACGTCCGCCTGCATATCAATGGCGGTGCCGAGCGCCTGGGCAAGCGTGAAACTGTTGCAGGTGGCGGCGGGCGCGCGCGGCGCCTGCCAGCATGCCTTCAGCGCCAGAAGCCGCGCCTCCGGGGCTATGCCGGCGATGCCGATGTGATTGTCCGCAACCGCCGCGATGACGCCGGCGACCGCAGTGCCGTGACGATCGAGCCGGAAGGCAATCTCATCGGCATCGACGAAATTGCGCCGTGCGACTACCTGCCCGGCAAGATCGGGATGCTCAAAGTCGATGCCGGTGTCGATGATCGCGATGCGCACGCCGGCGCCGCGCGACCATTGCTGTGCCTGTGCGACGGTGAGATCACTGAGGACGGTCTGCAAACCCGCATACGGGTCATTGAAGACGCGCGGCTCCGAATCGGTCTCGGTCGCAAATTGATTGAGCGGCTGCGCGGAATCCACGCGCGGGTCTTGGGCAAGCGCAGCGATCATCTGCGCGGGGACCGCATCATCGGGGACTTGGAACACGACACAGTGCACGCGCAGCGCGGAAATGGGCCATGCCGACACCTCAAGCAGCCCATAATCCTTGGTGATGGCACGCACCGTCGCGCGGGCCGCGCTCGTGACGCCGTAGAAACCGGCGCTGTCATAGCCGCGCAGGGTGGCCCCGGCGCGGGTGGCGAACGGCTGGGACTCGTTGCGCACGGTCACGACTACAAATTTCGACGGCTCCGAGCGCGTCTGTGACGGCAGCGGCGGCGCGCGCAGGCGCGCATTCGGCGTGGCGCAGGCCGCAAGAGCAATGCAGAGGAGGCTTGCCAGAGTGTGCTTCACGGCATTTGACTCAGGGCGCGCTCGCGACGGGTTCGGCGAAGCGGACGTTGGCATCGCCACGTAAAACGGCGAGGCGCTCGGCCACGTCAGCCGCAGAGTCGCGCCCGGGCGCCAGGTTGAGTGTGTACACCCCAGCCTCGGTCGGGCCGTCGCTGATGTAGGCATCGATCGAATGCAGCAGGCGCGCAAGATCGCTCAGCGTCAGATTCGGCGCGAACACGACGCGCAGCTGCGCGCCGCCGGCGGCGACGGATGCGGGCGTGGTGAGGGTGACATAGGGTGCGGCACTTGCGCTCGTGTGCTCGAGCGTCCAGGCGCCCCAGCCCGCCAGGCCGAGCGTGCCGAGGACGCTGGCGGCGGCGAGCCAGCGGTGCGCGGGCTTGCTGCGGGCCCGGGCCGGCGCAGCATCGAGGCGCGCCGCGAGCTTCTGAAAGGAGGCTTCGGAGGCGAAGGCGATGCTGTCATTGGGCTGCATCGCGTCAAAGATGGCGAGCTGTCGCGCATACTCGCGCGCGCACTCGGTACAGCTTTGCATATGCGCACGCACGGGCGCGGCTTCTGCGCCGCTCAAGCGGCCATTCACGAGCCAGGGAATGAGCTCCCAAATGACGCCGTGCGCGCCGCCCGGCGCCGCGCCAGCACTCATGCCTCTGGCTCCGGATGGATTCCGGCAAGCGCCGGCAGCAATAGCTTCAATTTCTTGCGCGCGTGGAACATGCGTGTCTTCACGGTATTGACGGGACAGTTCATGATCTCGGCGATTTCCTCACAGGAGTGCCCCAGGTGATAGGCAAGCTCGAGCACCAGGCGCTGCTCTGAGGGCAGGCGCGCGAGCGCGGCATTAAGCCACTCGCGCTGCTCCGCGCCGCTCCACGGCTCATGACTTGCGTCCCCCTCCGCGCGGGTATCGTGCGCACCGGCCTGCATGAGGCTCGCGCGCTTGATTGCCTTGAGCCCGCGGCGATAGGCGATCCCCATGATCCACGTCGACACGTGCGAGGCGCCGCGAAAATCGCCTGCTCTCTGCCACACGACCCAAAACGTATCGTTGATGATCTCCTCGGCGAGGTCATAGCGGGAGGTGACGCGGGTGAGAAACCGCGCGAGGCGCCGATGATAGAGGAGGTAGAGCTCCTTCAGCGCCGCGCGGTCCTCGCGTGCGATGCGCACGATGAGCGCGCGGTCGCGTGAATCGCCCAGCGCTGCGCTCGCAGCGGAGGCGCGCCCAGGTCGCGACGCGCCGCTCGGCTCAAAGCTCACGGGGGCATCTTCGCGCGCGCCGCGCGGCTGCAGGACAGGAGCCAGCGAAAGTGCGAGCATGCCGGTGAGTTCCGCTGACGCGCATATTGGTTCAAAACCGCCACACCACAGTGCCGACCCAGTGGTTGCCTGCGAGCGTATCGCCGTACAGATAGACGACGCGCGGCTGCAGGCCAAAATAAGACACATCGAGCTGGAACGCGCCGATCGCGTAGGCGATCCCGGCGTTCCAGTATGCGTAGCCGTATCCTCCCCTCATCGCATCGTACCCCAGCGCCGCTGATAGTGTGAACGCACGGCCGAGGCTTTGGTGTACCGCGGCGCTGTATGACAGCAGGCGACAGCAAAGCGCCACCGCGCGCTCGGAGTAGTTCCCGGTGTCGGGCGTCCACGCCACGCTCAGAAAGAGCCGGTCCTCGTAGGCCCAGGTGCCCGAGAGCTCGTCATAATCATAGTGCGGCGTGCCATGGCTGTCGGGGTAGGCATAGTGCACGTACTTCACGGTGGCGCTCGAGTCGGCGTTGATGAGAAAGGTGCGGCCGGCGTAGGCGTTCAACTCGTAGTTCCCGCCGGTCGCGTACCGGCCGACCGTCGAGCCCCACAGCCCGATGAAATTCTCGGCCGTCGCGGCGGAGGATTCGCCGCGATAGTGGATGTCGCCCTGAAGCGCCGCATCGCCGTCGGACTGCGACAGGCCGTGATAGATGTAATCCGAGGTCACATCCAGCGAGCCGCCGAACGAGCCCTGCGCCCAGGCAGCACCCGCCGCGCCGTACGCGCACACGACAGCGACACTGAGCAGTAACGGACGCCGCATGATCTTCCCTGGAAGCCCCGCTGACTTCCGAAGCGTACTACACCGGGCGCTTGTTCCTGACCGCTTCGAGGCCGGCGCGAATATCGGGCAGCCGAAATCCCAGAAACTCAAGGGCGAGGGAAGCATCGAAGTTAGGCCCTGCCAGGCGCAGCCAATTATTGAGTGCGCGCTTGGTCCATTGCGTGGCCGTCGCACTGCCGGCCGCAAGCTTGCGTGCCACCTCTAGGGCGTCGTCATATACGGCCCCATCATCGACGCAGCGCGCCACGAGCCCGATGCGTTCGGCCACCTCGCCCGTCACCGGCTCGTTCAGCAGCAGGTAATAGCGCGCGCGCGCAAGGCCGCACAGAAGCGGCCAGATGAGCACCGCATGATCTCCGGCGGCGACGCCGAGCCGCGTGTGCCCGTCCATCAGGCGCGCACTGCGCCCGGCGATGGCAATGTCCGCCAGGAGCGCGACGGCAAGTCCGGCACCGACGGCGTTGCCGCGGATCGCGGAGACGATGGGTTTGGAGCAATTGATCATGTTGTAGACGAGATCGCTCGCCTCCTTCCATACGCGCACCAGCGCCGCATCGTCGGCGATCATCTCCTCGATGAGCGCGAAGTCCCCGCCCGCGCAGAAATGCGCCCCGGCGCCGCGCACCAGCACGGCGCGGACCGCCGGGTCGGTATCGATGCCGCGCCACACCTGCGCAAGATCGCGGTGCAGCGCCGCGCCGGCCGCGTTCAGGTGTCCCTCGTTCGCAATGATCACCTCGAGAATTCCCGGCAGCGGCGTCTCGAACTGCAGCGCCGGATGGGCGGCGCGGTAGCTGGCGAGTGATACGGCAGCGGCGCTCGACATGGCTAGGCCACCTCGTCGGGAATGGCGCGTTCGCTCACGATGGTGAGCACATCGTAGCTTGCCACCACGGCGCCGTCCTGATTGATGATTTCAGCATCCCAGCGCACCTCGCCGTAACCGGCGGCGGCACGCAATGATTTCTCTTTGCAGCTGATGCGCACACGGATCCGATCCCCCGGTTTGACCGGCTTCACGAAGCGCAGCGCATCGATGCCGTAGTTCGCGAGCACCGGCCCGAACTCCGGCTCGACGAAAAGCCCGGCAGCGGCGGCGATCAGAAAGTATCCATGCGCGACGCGGCCGCCAAACAAAGGATTACGCCGCGCCGCGACCTCATCCATATGCGCATAGAAATGGTCGCCGGAAAGCGCAGCGAAACTCTCGATGTCTGCGAGCGTCACCTCGCGCTCCTTGGAATTGAAGCTGTCGCCGATGGCGAGCGCTCCAAAGGGAATCCGGAACGGGTGTACTTGAGGCGCGCGCTGCCGCGAGCCGCGCACCCAGCGCGAGGTCACCGCCGTCAGCACATCAGGCGTGCCCTGTACCGCCGTGCGCTGCATGTAGTGCAGCACGCCGCGCATGCCGCCGAGTTCCTCGCCGCCGCCCGCGCGCCCCGGGCCGCCGTGCACGAGATGCGGCAGCGGCGAGCCATGACCGGTGGAATCGGCCGCGCAATCCGCGTTGACCACGAGGATGCGGCCATGAAAAGGCGCAAGTCCCGCGACCAGGCGTGCGGCCAGCGCATCATCGGCGCTGAAGACCGAGGCGACGAGGCTGCCGCCGCCGCGGCGCGCAAGTTCGATCGCATCATCGACACCGTCATAGGCAAGAACGCTGCACACGGGGCCGAAGGCCTCGACCGTATGCACGGCGCGCGCCGCGCGCGCGTCGCGGCAGTGCAGGAGAGTCGGGGCGACAAATGCGCCGCGCTCGGCATCGGCACCCGCAGGGTGCAAAGCAAGCTCGCCGCCGAATATCACTGCATCCTCGGCCGTGAGCCGTGCGAGCTGCGCGCGCACCTCGCGCCGCTGCGCCAGCGATGCAAGCGGCCCCATATTGACCGTGTCGAGCCGCGGATCGCCGATCACGAGCTCGGCAAGCCGCGCGCGCACGGCTGCGAGCACATCTGCACACAGCGCCGCGGGCACGATCGCCTTGCGGATGGCGGTGCACTTCTGGCCCGCTTTGACGCTCATCTCGCGCACCACTTCGCGCACGAAGAGCTCAAACTCCGGCGTACCCGGGCGCGCATCCATGCCCAGGATCGAGGAGTTCAAAGAATCGGTCTCCGCGGTAAAGCGCACCGAGCGTTCGGCCACGGCCGCATGCCGTCGCAGCACCGCCGCCGTGGCGGCGGACCCGGTGAACGAGACCACATCCTGCGCCTGCAGGAACTCGAACAGGTTCCCAAGGCTGCCGCACACGAGCTGTACGCTGCCCTGCGGCAGCACCGCCGACTCGATGATGCGCCGAAAGAGAAGCTCGGCGAGATACGCGGTGCTGCTCGCCGGCTTGATGATGGAAGGCATTCCGGCGAGAAACGCGGGTGCGAGTTTCTCGAGCATGCCCCACACCGGAAAGTTGAAGGCGTTGATCTGCAGCGCCGCGCCCGCGAGCGGCACGCAGATGTGCTGGCCGAGAAATCTGCCGCTCTTCGAGAGGGTCTCGGTGGCGCCGTCAATGTAGACGTGGCCATTGGGCAGCTCGCGCACTGCCTTTCCGGCGTACACGAAGAGCGTACTGATGCCGCCGTCGATATCGAGCCAGGCGTCATGCTTGGTCGCGCCGCTGCGGTAGGAGAGCGCATAGAGCTCCTCCTTGTGCGCTCCCAGCGCCTTGGCGAGGCTCTTCAGCAGCGCTGCCCGTTCATGAAACGTGAGCGCGCCGAGCGCCGCTCCGCCAACGCCGCGCGCATACTCGAGCGCCGCGGAGAAATCGATGCCGGGCGCACCCATCTGCGCGACGACCTCGCCGCTTGTGGCATCGCGCAGGACATCTCCGGCAGCGCTGCTGCGCGTCCAGCGTTGCTCGATGAAGCTTTCCAACTGCATCATTTTCCCCGTCACCCTGAGGAGTGCGCCGCCCGCGCGGCCTGCCAGGCGGCGAAGGTGCTGCCCTGCGCGGCAAGCTCGGCAAGTAGCGGTGCCGCGCACCAGTAGCGCGGGCCGTGCTCGAGTGCAAGGCGCCTGATGCCATCGTACACGGCGGCGAGGCCGACGGTATCGGCGTACGCCATCGGGCCACCGCGCGCGCGCGGAAAGCCGTAGCCGTTGCACCAGATGACATCGATGTCGAGTGGTGCGGCGGCGATGCCCTCAAGGAGAATTGCCGCACCCTCGTTGATGAGGGCATAGATGCAGCGTTCGACGATTGCAGCGTCGCTGAGCGGACGCGGCGCAACTTTCAGACGTGCCGCCTCCGCGCGGATGAGGATGTCAACTTGCGGATCCACCTGGCGCACTCGCGAGCCGGGCTCGTAGCGATACATGCCGCGACCGCTCTTCTGGCCGAGACGTCCGTGTTCGACGAGGAGGTCAGCGACGCGGTAGTAGCGCGGATCGTCCGGCAGGTCCTTGCGCTCGCGGCGCACGCGATAGCCCACATCGAGGCCGGCAAGATCCCCGACTGCATTCGGTCCCATCGCCATGCCGAACTTCTCGAGCGCAGCATCGATCCGCTCGGCGGCGATGCCCTCGAGCAGCATCAGCTGATTCTCGCGGCCATACGCATAGAGCATGCGGTTGCCCACGAAGCCAAAGCAATTGCCGACCACGACGCCGGTCTTGCCGATGAGCTCGCTGAAGGCAAGCGCGCGCTGAACGCTCCTGGCGGAAGTTTGCGCTGCGCGCACGATCTCAATGAGCCGCATGACGTTCGCCGGGCTGAAGAAGTGCATCCCGACGACATCCTGCGGGCGCGCGGTGACGCTTGCGATGGCGGCGACATCGAGCGTGGACGTATTTGTCGCGAGGAGCGTATCGGCGCGGCAGCTGGCATCGAGTGCGCGGAACACGTCCTGCTTCAATTGCAGGTTTTCGAACACCGCCTCGATGACGATGTCGGCATCGCCCAGCGCCGTGATGTCGCCTGCCACGGCCACGCGCTTGGCTGCTGCCGCGGCCGCCTCTGCCGTAATACGGCCCTTTTTCGCGCTCGCCTGCAGAGCCTCAGCGATGCGCTGCCGCGCGCTCGCAAGCGCGCTCGCCTGCGAGTCGACCAGCGTGACTGCAAGGCCCGCGGTGATGCAGCTCGTCGTGATGCCGGCGCCCATGGTGCCGGCGCCGATGACCCCGACGCGCCGCACCTGCGGAAGCTGCGCACTCATGGAACTTCAGCGCCCGCTGAAGCGGGCGGCTCTCTTCTCGAGAAAGGCGGCGACGCCTTCTGCGTAGTCGAGCGAGTGTCCGAGTTCGCGCTGGTAGTCGCGCTCGACGTCGAGCTGCTCCGCGAGGCTGCGCTCGCCGGAGGAGTAGATCGCCTCCTTGATCCGGGCAAGCCCTCGGGTGGGCGCCGCAGCGAGGCGCTGCGCAAGTTCTTCCACCGCGGCTGGGAACTCCTCATCGGCGACGCAGCGCCAGATGAGCCCCCAGGCGGCGGCCTCCTCGGCGGCAAGCTTGTCGCCCAGGAATGCGACACCGATCGCACGCGCTCGCCCCACGAGTCGTGGCAGGAACCACGTGCCGCCGGAATCGGGTACGAGGCCGAGTTTGACGAAGGACTGGATGAAACTTGCCGAGCGCGCGGCGATGACGAGGTCGCAGGCGAGCGCGAGATTGGCGCCGGCTCCGGCGGCGACGCCATTGACGGCGGCGATTACGGGCAGCGGCAGGTTGCGCAGCGCGAGCACCAGCGGCTTGTAGCGCCGCTCGATCGAATCGCCCAGATCCGTGGCGGCGCCGCCGGGGGTGACCGCGCGATCGCCCAAGTCCTGGCCGGCGCAAAATCCGCGCCCCGCGCCGGTCAGGATCAGTACCCGGCAGCTGCCATCCTCTTTGACCTGGTCAAGAACGGCGCGCACCTCCTCGTGCATTTCAACATTGAAACTGTTGAGCCGCTCCGGGCGGTTCAGCGTCAGTCGCGCAACCCCGGCGCGCGACTCAAAGAGGATGGTCGCGTAGCTCATGCGTCAGGTCTCATCGTAGGTGATCTCAATCTGCGACGTCTTCGCATGCGCCTGGCAGGCGAGGATGAATCCCTGCGCAAGCTCCCACTCCTCGAGCGCGTAATTCTGTGTGAGTTCAACTTCCCCGCGTACGAGCTTGGTGCGGCAGGTCGAGCACACGCCGGCACGGCAGGAAAAGGGCAGATCGAGCCCCGCGCGTGCCGCGGCGTCAAGGATGCTCTCCGTGCCGGTTTGCATGCTGAACACCCGGCGGCGCCCGTCCATGATGACCTCGACCTGGGTCTGGCCTGCTGCCGCCGGCGGCGCAGCGGCGGCGCTCGGCGCGCGCGCCGCCGCGGCGCCACTTGCCTGCGTATGAATCCTCTGCGGCGCGACTCCGAGCTCCAGGAGCTGCGCTTGCAGCGGCGCGACCGCCGCGGGCGCTCCCAGCAGAAAATATTGATCAACGAGAGGCGCTGCAAAGAACTGCGCTGCGATGGCGCCAAGCTTGTGCGCATCGAGCTCGCCGCTCAGAAGCTCGCCCTCCTCCGGCTCGCGCTCCATGATGAAAAAGAGCGCGAGGCGCTGCAGATACTGGTCCTTGAGCGCGAGCAGCCGCTCGCGCGCCGCATCGCTCACCTCGCCGTAGTTGCCGTAGAAAACGCGAAACGAGGCTGCGGGCTCATCAAGAAGACGTGTCGCGATGAGCGCCACGAGCGCCGTAAGGTCGGCGCCTGCGGCGAACGCGACGTAGCTTTTGCCCGCGCCGCGGTGCGTCACGGCTGCCGCGCGCCCCTGCTCCTCAATCATCGCGGCGCGCCTAGATGCACTTGAAGTAGTCAAAGGGCTCAAGACAGGCCGTGCACTGGTAGTGCGCCTTGCAGGGCGTGGAGCCGAATTCGCTGACGAGGCGCGTCGCGGCGCTGCGGCAGCGCGGGCAACTTACCTGGGCCGCGCCGAAGAGCCGCTTGGGATTGGCTACCGCCTCCGCGGGAGGCGCAATGCCATAGGCGGCAAGCTTCACGCGCCCCGCGGGCGTGATCCAGTCACTGCTCCAGGCCGGGGCGAGCTGCGTTTCGATGACGGCGTGGCCGAAACCGGCGCGCGCCAGCTTCTCCTCGACCGATCTGCGGATGACTTCCGTCGCCGGACAGCCCGAATAGGTCGGAGTCAGGCCCACCTGCAGCTCATCCCGGCTCGCGCCGCGCACGTAGCGCACGATGCCGAGGTCAATAATGCTCAGGATCGGGATCTCGGGATCGGTAACCTCGCCGAGGAGCCGCCAGACTTCGCGTTGCCAGTCGGTCTCTACCTGCGCGAGTGGGGATACGAGGCTCATCGGCGCCTACCACTGCGCGCCGGGATAGGCGCGCTGCAGAAACTGCATCTCCGCCAGCATGTAGCCCAAATGCTCGGTGTGCACGCCGCCCCTGCCATGCCAGGGAAATACCGAATCGGCAGGCCGAATGAGGGTCGCCTCAGCGAGCACGGCATCGATGCGCGCAAGCCAGCTCGCCTTGAGCGGCGCCGCGCTCGGTGCAATGCCGGCGGCAAGCATTGCAGCGTCGACCTCGTCTTCCGCGAAGAGCTCGCCCGTGAATTGCCACAGCTCATCGAGCGCATTCTGCACGCGCGCGTGGCTCTCGGCCGTGCCGTCGCCCAGGCGCACGATCCAGCTTGCGCTGTAGCGCAGGTGGTAGCGGGTTTCCTTCAACGCCTTGGCGGCGATCTCGGCAAGGCGCGCATCGGCACAGCCCTGCAGCGCCTCAAAGAGCTCGAGCTGCCAAGCCGACACCAGAAGTTGCCGCACCAGCGTCCTGCCAAAGTCGCCATTGGGCTGTTCGACGAGCGTCAGATTCAAAAACTGCGGCGCATCGCGCAGGAAGGCGAGATCATCCTCGGAGCGGCCGCGGCCCTCGAGCTCACCGGCATAGCTCAGGAGCAGCCGCGCCTGGCCGATGAGATCAAGTGCGATGTTTGCAAGCCCGAGGTCCTCCTCGAGCGCCGGCGCATGTCCGACCCATTCGGCGAGGCGCTGCCCGAGGATGAGGCTCGTATCGGCGAGCCTGAGCACATAGCGCAGCCGCGCATCCGCGCTCGGCGCCGGCAGGAGACTTGCGCTCACAGGTTCTTCACCTCTTCGGGAATCGCGTAAAAGGTCGGATGCCGATAGATCTTGTCGCGCGCCGGTTCAAAGAAGGCATCGGCGTCGAGCGGGTCCGAGGCGGCAATCTCGCTCGAGCGGACGACCCAGATGCTCACGCCCTCGAGGCGGCGCGTGTAGACGTCGCGGGCGTGTTCGAGTGCCATGCGCGCGTCGACCGCATGCAAGCTGCCCGCGTGCTTGTGCTCAAGCCCGGAGCGCGCGCGGATGAAAACCTCAAATAACGGCCAGTCGGGCGCTGTCATGCGGACTCCTTGCAGGCTGCGCTGCGTGCGTGCGCCTTTTGTGCATAGGCGGAGGCTGCCTCGCGCACCCACCGGCCCTCTGCGTGCGCGCTGCGGCGCGCCTCCAGGCGCTCGCGGTTGCACGGGCCGTGGCCCTTGACGACGCGGTGAAACTCGCTCCAGTCAATTTCGCCGCAGCGGTAGTGCTGCGTCGCCTCATCCCAGCGCAGCTCTGCATCCGGGACCGCGAGCTTCAGGAACTGCGCCTGCGGCACCGTCACATCGATGAAATGCTGGCGCAGCTCGTCGTTGGTGAAGCGCTTTATCTTCCAGCGCATCGACTGCGCGGTGTGCGGAGATTCTGCATCGCTCGGCCCAAACATCATGACCGACGGCCACCACCAGCGATTAAGCGCATCCTGCGCCATCGCGCGCTGCGCGGGCGTGCCGTGCGCCAGCGTCATCATGATCTCGAAGCCCTGGCGCTGATGAAAACTCTCCTCGCGGCAGATGCGCACCATCGCGCGCGCGTACGGGCCGTAGGAGCAGCGGCAGATGGGTATCTGATTCATGATCGCGGCACCGTCGACGAGCCAGCCGATGGCGCCGATGTCCGCCCAGGTGAGGGTCGGATAGTTGAAGATGCTCGAGTACTTGGCGGTGCCGGCGAGCAATTGTGCGACGAGTTCGTCGCGGGATACGCCCAGGGTTTCGGCCGCGCTGTACAGATACATGCCGTGCCCGCCCTCGTCCTGCACCTTGGCGATCAGCACGGCCTTGCGGCGCAGCGTCGGCGCGCGGGTGATCCAGTTTCCCTCGGGCAGCATGCCGACGATCTCGGAGTGCGCGTGCTGCGAGATCTGCCGCACGAGGGTGCGTCGGTAGGCCTCCGGCATCCACTCCTTGGGCTCGATCCTCTCGTCGCGCTCGACCTTGGCTTCAAAGCGCGCCGTGAGCTCGGCGGCATCCGCCGCCGGCGTCTGCAGACACTCCTTGCCGAGCGAATCCAGGCCTTGCGTATACACCATAAGCTCCCGAATCTTAAGGCTCTAATCTGACACAAGAAACTCCATACAGCAACTATTTATGTGTCACAATTTGACTCCCAGCGTGCCTGCGAGACACTGCCGTGACTCATCCGATCGACGCCTGCCTGCACGCCCTGCGCGGCCGCTTCCTGCGCCAGCGGCCGCTGCGCAGCGGCTCGCTCCTTATGACCATTCTGGGAGATGCGATCGCGCCGCGCGGCGGCCGCGTGACTCTCGGCAGCCTGATTCGCCTCGCTGCGCCCTTAGGCCTGCCCGAGCGGCTGGTGCGCACGTCGGTTGCGCGCCTCGCCCAGGACGGCTGGCTTGCTGCGCGGCGCAGCGGCCGCACCAGCGAGTACGCGCTCACCGGCCGCGGCCGGCGGCGCTTCGCCGCCGCCACACGCCGCATCTATGGAGCGCGCCCGCACGGCTGGAACCGGCGCTGGACGCTCATCCTGCTCGCGCCCGCGCCGGCCTCAGCGCGCGCACCGCGCGAGCGCCTGCGCGAAGAGCTGCAGTGGCTCGGTTTTGGGCAGTTTGCGGCGGAAGTATTCGGGCATCCGAGCTTCGGCGGCGCGCCGCTGCGCGCGCGCCTCGCAGAGGCCGGAATTGGCAACCAGGTGACACTCTTGACGGCCGCGAGTGTGCGGCCGCGCGACGATCGGCGACTGGTACGCTGCGGGTGGGATCTGGCGGAGCTTGCGCGTGCCTATCGGCGCTTCGTTACCGGCTTCGCGCCGCTCGCCGCGGCGCTCGCCGCCGGCGCCGTGCCGGCGCCCGAGGTTGCGTTCGTGGCGCGCACGCTGCTCATTCACGAGTACCGCAGGATTCACCTGCGCGACCCGGCGCTGCCGGATGCGCTCCTGCCCGGCGACTGGGTGGGCACGGCGGCCTACGAGCTGTGTCGGGAGCTTTATAGAGCACTGTTTCGCCCTGCCGAACGGCATCTCACACTGCATGCACGGCGGCTCGCCGGCGCCCTGCCGGCAGCCTCGCGCGCGGCGCAGCGGCGCTTTGCGCACAGTGGCGGCCGCGCGCTCAGGTCGGATTCTCGAGGCTGAACGACTGACTCTGGTCGTCGTAGGCGAAGGCTTCGGCGTACCGGCCCCAGCTGATGATGGTGCGCAGAGTTTCCTCGGCGGCATCCTCCGCCATGTGGTCCTCGAGCTCGTCGAAGAAGCGCGTCTTGGGAGCCGTGTGGCTCGCGCGCTCGTCGAGCACCCGGCGGATGTAGGCGGCGAGCGGCACGTATTTGAGCAGGTGCAGCGAGAAGAGCCGCTTGCGCTCGTCGGTGTCGCCCTTGGCAAACTGCTCTCCCGCCTCGGTCAAGCGGATATCGCCGCCTGCAAGCTCGGCGAAGCGCAGCATCTGCAGGGCCTCCGCCACCGGAAAGAGCTCGTCCGCCTCCATGCGCAGGTCCGCGGAGATCGCCGGCAGATCCGCATGGCCGTTGTAGGGCGCCGTGCTCACCGCCTCGAGCAGACCCGCGAGCAAATTCGAGGAGACGTGCGTGAGCATCGCGCCGATGCCCGCCCCTGCATAGCGTTCGACGCGCCCTTCGGGGCGCGCGTCCGTCCCCGGCCGCGTGGTCATCTCCACGTAGACCCGATCAATGATTGCGCGGAAGCGCGGGTCGAGTGGCTGGCGTGGCTTGGGCAGATCGATGGGGATCTCGCTCACGATGCGCCCCGGCTGCGCGCAAAAGAGCAGCAACCGGTCGCACATGAGTACCGCCTCCTCAATGTTGTGCGTCACGAGAAGCACCCCCTGTATGGGCAGCTGCCCCGCCGTCCACAGGTCGAGGAAGTCATTGCGCAACGTTTCGGCCGTGAGCACGTCGAGCGCCGAAAAAGGCTCATCCATGAGGAGGATGTTCGGATGCACCACGAGCGCGCGCGCGAAACCCACTCTCTGGCGCATGCCGCCGGAGAGCTCGCGCGGATAGGCGGACTCGAAACCGTCGAGGCCGATGAGGTCGATGGCGGCTAAGGCGCGGCGCCGGATCTCGGTAGCCGGGACCCGCAGAGCCTCGAGCCCGATCTGCACGTTTTCGAATACCGTCAGCCACGGAAACAATGCAAAGCTCTGGAACACCATGGCAATGCCGGCTGCCGGGCCCGCGACGCTCTGGCCGAGATAGTTGACCGTGCCCCCTGTCGGGTTCGCAAGGCCGGCAATCACCCGCAGCAGCGTCGATTTGCCCGAGCCCGAACGACCGAGCAGGCCGACGATCTCGCCCGCACGCAGGGTGAGGTCGACGCCGTCGAGAACGAGCAGTTCATCGCCGTCGGGCTTGTGAAAGGCCTGCCGTACTTTTTGCACATCAAGAAGGAGCGGCGCATTCATCCGCAAAACCTCATAGCTTCAGGCCATCCGGAAGCGGCGCTCGGCCTGCGCATAAAGCGGACGCCAGAAGAGCCGGTTGAGCAGCACGACAAAGAGACTCATCACCACGATCCCGAGTACCGTACGCCGCGCATCCCCCGCGGTCGTTGCCTCTGCAATGTAGGCGCCCAAGCCGGTCGCGACCAGCCGCTCCTTGCCCCAGGTCGCAAGCTCGGCAACGATGGCCGCGTTCCACGAGCCGCCCGAGGCGGTGATCGCGCCCGTCAAGTAGAACGGGAAAATTGCCGGCAATGCGATCCGGCTCCACCACAGCCAGCCGCGAATATGCAGATTCTCGGCCACATTGCGCAAATCCGGCGCCAGCGACGATGCACCCACGATGACATTGAAGAGAATGTACCACTGCGTGCCCAGAATCATGAGCGGGCTCAACCATATGTTGGGACTCAAGCGCCATGCCACGATGCCGGAGACCACCACGGGAAAGAAAAGATTCGCCGGAAACGCCGCGAGGAACTGCGCTATCGGCTGCACGATGCGCGTGACGCTCGGGCGCAGGCCGATCGCAACCCCGATCGGCACCCACACGATGCTGGCGATGGCGATGAGGATGATCACGCGCGCAAGTGTCGCAAGCCCGAGTAGCAGCACGTGGCCAATTTCCGCGCCGGTGACGCCGGCGTGCACAAATACGGCAATCTTCCAAATTGCCGCGAGGGTGAGGAGCAGGATCCCGCCGTACCACACAGGATCGAACCACGCCGGGGTCACCTTGCGCACCACGAGTTTTCGCGGCCGCTTCTGCAGCCGCTGCAGATTCTGTCCCCAGCGCGATGCGCGGTGTAGCAAGGCGGCAAAGGCGCGCCGCAGCAGGCGCAGAACCCGCGAGCGGCGCAGCATGGTCAGCACCCAGGAGCGTGAAGGCATAAGGCCCGCCTCCTGTTCGAGCGTGAACCAGTCGGCGCTAGCAATGAGCGGCCGGAACAGGAGCTGGTCGTAAATGAGGATGACGACAAACATCGCCCCGATGGCCCAACCGATTGCGACCAGATTGCGTTGCTCGATGGCGAGCGCGATATAGGAGCCGATGCCGGGCAGCGTCAAGGTCGTATTGCCGACGCTGATGGCCTCGGAGGCCACCACGAAAAACCAGCCTCCGGACATCGACATCATCATGTTCCAGATGAGCGGCGGCATGGCAAAGGGCACCTCCAGACGCCAAAACCGCATCCACGCCCCCAGACGAAAGCCGCGCGCGACCTCGTCGAGCTCGTCCGGCACGCTACGCAGCGACTGGTAGAAGCTGAACGCCATATTCCACGCCTGGCTGGTAAAGATCGCAAAGATCGCCGCGAACTCCGCTCCGGCGATGCGCCCTGGCGTAAGGGAGAGGAAAAAGACCACGGTGACCGAAATGAATCCGAGGATCGGCACCGATTGCAGAATGTCGAGCAGCGGCACGAGCAGCACTTCGGCGCGCCGACTCTTGGCGGCGAGGGTCGCGTAGGTGAACGTAAAAACGAGCGACGCGATCATTGCGATGAGCATGCGCAGCGCGCTGCGCGCGCTGTAACCGATGAGCTTCCACGGATCGAGCGAGATCGGCGTCGCCTCCAATCCCGCAAGCGGCTGGCCGAGCCCATGCGCAGCCTCGCCGAGATAAACGAGCACAGCAAAGACGAGTGCAATCGCGACCACGTCCCAGCGATCCGGAACGAGACGGCTCTTGAGGACGGAAATAGGCAGCCGGTCGATGAGCATGCGCGCACCTTACCGTAACTACGTGGCCGCCGGCTTGTCTTGCGAGATGAAAATTCTCGCCTGCAGTAGGCTTCGCGGCGCGTGATCTTTGCGGCCATTGCGAGCCGCGCATTAATTGCGTACTGTCAATGAAGGAGACGAGTGGGAAGAATCATATGCTGACGCGACGCAAGTGGATCACCGCTTCCACGGGAGCCTTGATGCTGGGCGCACTCGGCGGCGCGCGCAGCGCGGAGCCTTCCGCGGCAGGCACCGCCGCGGATGATGTGCTCGTCGCCCTGCCGGGCAAGAAACCCCTCATCAAGCGCACTTTCCGCCCGCCGAACTTCGAGACTCCGCTCGCTGATCTGCGCCAGCCGTTCACGGCGAACGATGCCTTTTTCGTGCGCTATCACCTGGCGGTGATTCCCGAGGTTGACGCGCGCGCCTGGCGGCTGCGGGTCGGCGGCCCGAGCACCGCACGGCCGCTCGAGCTGTCGCTCGAGGATCTCAAACGCGGCTTCGAGCGCATCGCGCTGCCTGCCATCAACCAGTGCTCGGGCAACCGCCGCGGCCTTTTCACCCCCCGGGTTCCCGGGGTGCAATGGGGTAATGGCGCGATGGGACATGCGACATGGAGCGGTGTGCGCCTGCGCGACGTGCTGCACAAGTGCGGGGTGCAGGCGGATGCACTCGAAGTCGTGCTCGACGGCGCCGACGGCGCGCTCCTGCCGCAGACTCCGGACTTCCAGAAGAGCCTGCCGATGGAGCGCGCGCTCGATGAGAACACGCTCATCGCCTTCGAAATGAACGGTCGTCCCCTGCCGCACTTCAATGGCGCCCCCGCGCGCCTGATCGTGCCCGGCTGGACGGCCACCTACTGGGTGAAGCATCTCACCGACATCCGCGTGCAACCCGAGCGCTTCGATGGTTTCTGGATGAAGGGCGCATACCGCATTCCCACGGGCGCATTTCCCGGCGCCCGCTTTGCAAGCCAGGAGACGCCCGAGACCACCCCGATCACGCAGATACTCGTCAACTCGCTCGTCACCGCGCCAGCGCCCGACGCGCGCCTGACGCGCAACCGACCGGCGGAGCTCACCGGCTGGGCCTGGGACGGCGGCACGGGAATCGCGGCGGTCGACATCTCAACCGACGGCGGTCTCAACTGGCGCGCCGCGGCACTCGGCAAGGATCTTGGACGTTTCGCCTGGCGCGGCTTTCACGCCGCGCTTGACACCTCACGTCCCGGGCCGCTCGCGGTCGCGGTGCGCGCCACCAGCCGCGGCGGCGAACGGCAGCCGGAAAAACTCACGCCCAATCCCGCCGGCTACCATGACAACAAGATTCTGTCGCTCGCGCTGGAGGTCGCATGAGGCGCACGGCGCTCAAGCTCGCACTCGTGGCTTGCACCGCCCTTGCCTCCTGCCCGCTGCTCGCCGGTGAGGAGGGCATCCATCTCATCGATGGGCCGGGCCACGATCTCACCTCCAGCAGCTGCGTCAGCTGCCACAGCCTGGATTACATTCCGATGAACGCGCCGGTCATGAGCCACGCCGCCTGGGAGAAAAGCGTGCACAAGATGATCGACAAGTTCGGTGCGCCGATCAGGCCCGAGGATGTCGATGAGATAGTCGCCTATCTCGCCGCGCACTATTCCGGCTGAGGCGCGACTCGCCTGCGCCTCCTCGTCATTACCGGTTTGCCGGGTAGCGGCAAGAGCACGCTCGCGCACCTCCTGGCACGGCGCTACGGCGCGCTCCTCCTGAGCAAGGATGTCATCAAAGAAGAACTCCTCGAAGTGTTCGGCGCCGGCGATGCTGCGCACTCGCGGCTCTTGAGCGATGCAAGCTTCCTAGTGCTCTTTGCGGTTGCGCGGCAGGCCCTGGCGGCAAGGGTCGAGGTGATTCTGGAAGGCAACTTCCGCCCCGGCGAGCACGAGCGGCTGTTGCCGCTAAGCGCCGCGCTGCGCATCGTGCAGGTGCTGTGCCGGGTGGATGAGCCCGCAAGGCTTGCCCGTCTTGAGCGACGGCGGCAGGATGCGGCGCGGCATGCGGGCCACGGCGATGCGGATCCTGCGGTCAGAGCCGAGAGAAGCGGCGATGCCTTCCTCGAGCTACCGGGGGAGCGGCTGACTTTTGACGGTGGCGAGGCTGCCGATGCGGACCAGCTCGAGGCCATCGACCGCTCCTGGCGCGGCGGCTAGTGCGGACGGAATGTCCTGACGCCACGCCCGCGCAGCATTGGGCTCGATCAGCATTTGAGCACGCAGACCCGGATGATTGTCTGCCAGCACCAGAGAGCCGCCGTGGAGCTTCGCGACGGCGGCGACCAGACTTAAGCCCAGTCCCACGCCGGGTGTCCCGCGGCTGGTATCGCCGCGGTAGAAACGCTCGGGTGCTTTGAGCTTCTCGCTGTCGCTGATCCCGGGGCCATCATCGGCGACGCAGATCTCGACCGCGCCTTCCGCGCGCCGCAGCACTTCGACGCTGACGTTGCCGCCGTCGCGCGCATATTTGAGCGCGTTGTCGATGAGATTGCTCACCGCCTGGGCGAGGAGCAGCGGGTCGCCGGACACCGGTACCGCCCCGCAGTCACGGCAGGCAAGATTGATCCTCTTCAACTCCGCCGCCGGCAGGTAAAGTTCCACCGCCTGCGCCGCAAGCTCCGCCGCGTTCACAGGCACGAAGCCCGAACGGCGCATGCCGGTGTCGATCTCCGCCAGACGCAGGAGCGCATTGAAGATGCGGATCACGCGATCCACGTCCGCCACCGCGGCGTCGATCTCGGCGAAGGTCTCGTGCGCAGAGGGGCGCGTCAGCGACAGCTCTTCGAGGCGCGAACGCAGCTCGGCGAGCGGCGTGCGCAGATCATGAGCAATGGCATTGGACACGTCGCGGATGCCATGAAAGAGCTGCTCAATCTGATCGAGCATGCCGTTGATGGTGCGTGATAGCGTATCGAGCTCATCGCCGCTCTGCGGGCTCGGCAGCCGATGGCTTAAGTCGCCCTGCATGATCGCATGCACCGTCTGGCGGATACTGTGGATGCGGAACAGGAGCGTGCGGCGGATGAGGACGCCGCCCAGAACCCCGACTAGGCACAGGACCGCGACCGCGCCGGCAAGCCCATACCAGAAGCGCCGCTCGAGCGGCGCGAAGCGCGCAAGATCGCGGCCCACAAGAAGATTGTAGCCGCCGGGCAGCGCCGCGCGCGCCAGCACCGCCTGGGTGGGCTGCCCGGCAAGATCCATCGTGATCGTGGAGATGCCGGGCGTCACCGGCACGCCGCGCGGCCAGCCGGGCACGTTGCCTGCGAGGCGGTGCAGCGAGGAGTCCGTCAGCAGCAAGATGCGCTCCCCTGCGATCTGCAATCCGACGCGCGTGTCGATGAATGCCCGCAGGCCATCGGGTCCGTCGCGGCGAAACACCTCCATCAGGCGCTGTGTGTCCGCCTGCAAAAGCTCGACCCGCCCGTCCTGAATGGTGACCTGCCAGGCATACCACAGAGGCGCCGCAAACAGGATGAGCGCCACAATCCCCAACGTCACATAGGCGAACGCCAGAGTGAACGCCGATGATTGAATCATGCGGTTCATGGAGCGCTAGCCAGCGCTGTCGACGTTTGCGCTCAGCATGTAGCCGGCGTTGCGCACCGTGCGCAACAGCGGGCGCTCGCAGTCGCAGTCGATTTTCTGCCGCAGCTTGCTGATGTGCACGTCAACGACGTTCGTCTGCGGGTCGAAGTGGTAGTCCCAGACATTCTCCAGCAGCATGGTGCGCGTCACCACCTGGCCGGCATGGCGCATCAGGTATTCCAGAAGCTTGAACTCGCGCGGCTGCAGCGTGATCACGCGATCGCCACGCACGGCCTTGCGCGACAGCAGATCCATGCGCAGATCGCCGACGTCGAGAGTCGTCTCGGTGCTGTTTCCCTGCGCGCGCCGCGCGAGCGCATCGAGCCGCGCAAGCAGCTCGCCAAAGGCGAAGGGCTTGGTGAGATAGTCGTCGCCGCCGCTTTTCAGGCCGCGAATGCGCTCATCCACGTCGGAGAGCGCGCTCAGGATGAGGATGGGAGTGCGGTTGCCCGCCTTGCGCAGCGCCTCAATGATTGCAAGTCCGTCGATCTGGCCCGGCAGCATGCGGTCCATGATGATGACGTCGTAGGGCTCGCTTGCCGCAAGGAACAGGCCGTCGCGGCCGTTGTCCGCATGATCCGTGGTGTGCCCGGACTCCTTCAGCCCTTTGACCACGAACTGGCGCACGCGCTCGTTGTCTTCGATGAGTAGGAGCTTCATGGCATCCCTCGAGGAAGCGCGCCCATGCTCACAGCGCCTCAATCGGGGTCGGCGGCGGCGCGACATCTTCACGGCGCGCCCCGGCCGCCGCGCGCCGATCTGCAAAACGCATGCTGAAGCGGTCGAGGTACAAATAGATGACCGGAGTGGTGAACAAGGTCAGTGCCTGGCTCAGGAGCAATCCACCCACCATCGTATATCCCAGCGGCTGACGCAATTCCGAGCCAGTGCCGCGACCGAGCATGAGCGGCAGCGCAGCCAGAAGCGCCGCCATCGTGGTCATCATGATCGGGCGGAAGCGCAGCAGACAGGCCTGGCGGATGGACGCTTCGGGCGCGAGGTGTTGCTCGCGCTCCGCCTGGATCGCAAAGTCCACCATCATGATGCCGTTCTTCTTGACGATGCCGATCAGGAGAATGATGCCGATGAGCGCGATCACCGACAGATCAAAATGGAAGATCATCAGCATCAGAAGCGCGCCGACCCCGGCCGACGGCAGCGTCGACAGAATCGTCAGCGGGTGAATGTAGCTCTCATAGAGCATCCCTAGGATGATGTAGACGACAACGAGCGCCGCCAAAATAAGATATGGCGTGCTCTTCAGGGAGGCTTGAAAAGCCTGCGCCGAGCCCTGGAAAGTGCCGGTGATCGTCGCCGGCAGGCGGATGCCCGCCGCTTCCTTATTGATCGCATCAACGGCGTCACCCAGCGCAACCCCGGGCGCAAGGTTGAATGACAGCGTGACGGCGGGGAACTGGCCCTGATGGTTGATCGACAGATACGTGACCTGCTGAGTGTTGAACTTTGCGAAGGTCGACAGCGGCACCTGTTGGCCCGTGAGCGGCGACTTGATATAGAGCTTCTTGAGACTGTCCGGATCTTCCTGCAGCGCCGGAGTGACCTCGAGAATCACGTGATAGCTATTGAGCTGGGTGAAGTATTGGGTGACCTGGCGCTGCCCGAAGGCATCGTATAGCGTATTGTCGATGACCGAGGGCTGCAGGCCGAAGCGCGCGGCCTGATCGCGGTCGATGGTGACGGAGACCATCGTGCCGTTGGTCTGCTGATCGGAGGCGACGTCGCGCAACTGCGGCAGCTTCTGCAGCTGCGCAAGCAGTCGCGGCGCCCAATCATTGAGCTCGTCAAGGTCCGAATCCTGCAGCGTGTACTGGTACTGCGTACGCGAGGTGCGGCCGCCGACGTTGATATCCTGCGCCGCCTGCAAAAAGACCGTGGCGCCAGGCACCTTGGCAAGTTCCGGGCGCAGCCGCGTGATGATCTGGTCCGCCGTGACCGAGCGTTCGTCGCGCGGCTTTAAACCTATGACGACGAAGCCGTTATTCATCGGCCGGGAGCCGCCGATAAAGGCTCCCCAACTCGCAATCGCGGGATCGCGGTTGATCACATCCGTGAGGTTGTGCTGCAGTCGCACCATCTCGTCGAAGGAGACGTCCTGCGATGCATCCGAGACTCCCACGATGATCCCCGTATCCTGCTGCGGGAAGAACCCCTTCGGGATATAGATGTAGAGGATCATGGTCGCGGCAACTGTGGCCAGAAACACATATAGAGTCGGCCGCTGGTGGCTCAGCACAAAATCGAGTCCGCGCGTGTACGCCTCGAGCATCTTGGCGAAACCACGCTCGATCACCAGATAGACGCGGCCGTGGCGCACGTGCTTCTCGTCACGCAGGTACAAGGCGCACATCATCGGCGACAGCGTGAGCGCAACGAAAGCGGACACCAGGATGGTCATGGTCACGGTGATGGCAAATTCACGGAAGAGCCGACCGACGATCCCGCCCATGAGCAGGAGCGGAATGAACACCGCCACCAGCGACAGGCTGATGGAAATAATAGTGAAGCCGATCTCCCCTGCGCCCTTCAAGGCAGCCTCTTTGGGTGACATTCCCGCCTCGATGTGGCGGTAGACGTTTTCCAGCATGACGATGGCATCGTCGACCACGAAACCCACGGCAATCGTGAGACCCATGAGGGACAGGTTGTCGAGACTGTAGCCGACGATATACATGAGCGCCGCGGTACCGAATAACGCCAGCGGCACCGTCACGCCTGGAATGACCGTCGCCCAGACGTTGCGCAGGAAGAGGAAAATCACCAGCACCACGAGCGCGATGGTGAGCATCAGGGTGAATTCCACATCGCGAACCGAGGCCTGGATCGTCGTGGTCCGATCGATGATGCGGTCAAGCTTGATGGAGGGCGGCACTGCCGTCAGTACGTGCGGCAGCAAGGCATTGACGCTCGCCACGGCGTCGATGATGTTGGCGCCCGGCTGTTTGTAGATCAGCAGGAGGATTCCGTTGTGGCCATTCTGCCAGGCTGCAAGCTGGGCATTCTCCGGTCCATCGACCGCGACGCCAATATCGCGTATGCGCACCGGCGCGCCGTTCTTGTAGGCGACGATGACGTCGTTCCAGGGGGCGGCTTTGAGGAGCTGATCGTTGTCGTAGATCGCGAAACCGTGCGTCGGGCCGTTGATCGAACCTTTGGGAGAATCGACCGTCGCCGTCGTGATTACACTTGCCAGATCTTCGAGCTGAATGCCGAGCGCCGCAATCTTTGCCGGATCCACCTGTACGCGTACCGAGGGTTTCTGCTGTCCGCCGATCTGCACCTGCGCGATCCCGGGCAGTCGGGAGATCTGTTGCGAGATGACGTTCTCGGCGTAGTCGTCCACCGTGGTAAGGGGCAGCACATCCGAGTGCACCGACAGAATGAGGATCGATGAGTCAGCCGGGTTCACCTTGCGGTAGGACGGCGGCGTCGGCAGGTTCTTCGGCAACTGCCCTCCGGCTGCGTCAATCGCCGCCTGGATGTCCTGGGCGGCCGCGTCGATATTGCGGCCGAGGTCGAACTGAATGGTGATCTGCGTCGTTCCGAGCACGCTGCTCGAGGTCATCTGCGCGACGCCGGCGATTTCGGAAAATTGATACTCGAGCGGGGTTGCGACCGACGATGCCATCGTCTCTGGACTTGCGCCGGGCAGCTGCGCCGTAACGACGATGGTCGGAAAGTCCACCTGCGGCAGCGGCGCGACTGGCAATAAAGGAAAAGCGACGAGGCCGATGAGGAGGATCCCGGCCATCAGCAGCGATGTCGCGACCGGCCGCTCGATGAATGGTGTTGAGATGCTCACTTAAGGAGCGCCGCTGGTGCTGGCATGCTGGCCCTTAGGTGCCTGCGCCGTGCGGATCGGGGTACTGCTGGCGCTCGTGCGCACCGTAGAGCCGGGCTGCAGCCGGTACTGGTTGCTGGTGACGACGATTTCGCCTGCGTTGAGCCCCTTCGCCACCTCCGTCACCGTGTTGGTCTCGGCGCCGATTTGGAGCGGGCGCGCCTCGACGGTGGAATCGGCCTTGACGACGTAGGTGAAGACGCCGGTCGGACCGCGCTGCACGGCAGTTGAGGGAATCGTCACCGCATTGCCATCGGTCGCAACCAGCACGCGGGCATTGATGAACTCGCCGGGCCAAAGCTTATTGGCGGTGTTGGGGAAGGTCGCTTTCAGTCGCGCCGTACCGGTTGTCGCGTCGATCTCATTGTCGATCAGCGACAAGGTGCCGTGATCCAATTCGGTCTTATCGTCGCGCGACACGGCCGCGACGGTGACCGGTCCTTTGGCCATCGCGCTGCTCACAGCCGGCAGATCATCCTCGGGCAAGGTAAAAATGAAGGAGATGGGCTGCACTTGCGTCAGCACCACGATGCCGGTGGTGTCGGTTGCATGCACGATATTGCCGGGGTCGACGAGGCGGATCCCGGTCCGTCCTTCAATGGGTGCGGTGATCGTGGTGTAGGCGAGCTGCGTGCGTGCGTTTTCAATGTTCGCCTCGTCGCCCTGGACCTGCGCCCGCAGTTCTCCGACCAGTCCTTGTTGCGCATCCAGGGTCTGCTTGCTGGTCAGATCCTCGGGGGCAAGAACGGTATAGCGCTGCAAGTCCTGCTCCGCGCCATGCAGCTGCGATTGGTCCTTGGCCTTCATCGCGATCGCCTGATCGAGCGCTGCCTGGTACGGACGCGGGTCGATCTGCGCAATGAGCGAGTCCTTTGCGACCGTCTGGCCTTCGACGAAGCCCACCTTCTGCAACTGGCCATCGACGCGCGCCTTGATCGTGACGGTGTAGAACGCCTGCACCGTGCCGAGGCCTTCAAGATAGATCGGCACGTTCGTGCGCGCGGCCGTCGCGGTTTCGACGCGAATGGCGGGGTGTGCGATCGGCACATCCGCTGCGCTCGCCCGATTCGTATGCCAGCGCCAGGCAATGAGGAGTACGAAGGCGATCGCGATCCCTGAAATGACCGCACGAGTTCTGCTCTTTTTTGCAGCGCGCGGCGGCGTCTCAAGTTGAGTGTCCAAAATTAAAGCTCCTACGCTTTCTGCCAGCCGCCGCCAAGCGCATTAAAAAGAGAGATGAGTGCCGCGAGGTGCGCGTACTTGACCTGCACCAGCGTATCCTCGGCCGTGAACAACGCGGTCTCCGTGTTGAGCACGATTAGGATATTGATCGTGCCGATATGAAACTGCCGCTGGGTGATCTCATAAGCGCGCCGCGCCTTGGCGACCGCATCCGCCTGACGCTGATACTGCAGGGCGGTTTGCTGCACGGTGACCAACGCATCCTCGACGTTGCTGAAGGCGGAGATGACGGTCTTGTGATAATCAGCCAGGAGCTCCGCATAGCGGGCCTTGCTGTAGGAATATTGCCCGCTGAGCGCGCCGCCTTGAAAGATCGGCTGCGTCAAACCGGCGCTCAGTGTGAAGACGCGACTGGCCGGATTGAAGAGCGAAGAAAGCGCGGTGCTCGCGTAGCCGCCGCTTGCGGTGAGCTCAATGCTCGGGAAGAAATTGGCCCGCGCGACGGCGATACTTGCGTTCGCCGACATGAGCTGCGCTTCAGCCTCGGCGACGTCCGGGCGGCGTGCCAGAAGCTCCGATGGCAGGCCGGGAGTCACCTGCGGCTCTGCCAGAGCGTCGAGGCTCCCGGTCGCGATATTTACCTCTTCGGCAGGTTTGCCGACCAGAATCGCCAGGGCATCGATGCTCTGCAACAATTGCTGTTGCAGGGGCGGAATCGAGGCATTCAAGACGGCGACGGTCGTTTCCTGCTGCGCGACGTCAAGCGCCGTGATGGTGCCGACTTTGAGCTCGAGCTGCAGTCCTTTGAGAGTCTTCTCAGCGCTCGCAACATTATCGCGCGCGACGTTCAGCCGATCCTGCGCCTCGACGGCCTGGAAAAAAGTACTCGCCACACTCGACATCACGGTCAATTCGACCGTCACCCGATCATAGCGGCTGGCTGCGGCTGCCAGACGCGCGGCATTGAGCGCAGCGCGGTTCTTCCCCCAGAAATCAAGCTCATAGGTCGCGTTTAAAAGTGGGCTGAAAACATCCGCCGTCGTCGTGCCGGGAATTCCCAGATTTATTTCGCGCTCGCGCGTGGCGTTGGCCGTGCCGGAGAGCGCCGGCAAGAGCGGCGCACCGGCAATCGTCGCCTGCGCATCGGCCTCGCGCACGCGGGCGATGGCGGCGGCAATGTCGTCGTTGGTGTGCTGCGCTTCATCGATGAGAAGGTCAAGCTGCGGGGAGCTGAAGCCGTGCCACCAGTCAGCCGAGGGCCATGCCGTCTGGCCATTCACCTCATCAGGCCGCCACGCAGGCGGCGGCGGAATGTCCGGGTGGTGGTAACGCGGGCCGAGGTTACAGCCGGCGATCGCCAGGACGCCCGTCAGAGCGATCCAGCGTGCCGCAGGCCGCGCGCACGCAATTGCGGCGCGGCAAGTAACAGCAAATATCCGAATGATGCGAGTGCCCTAGACGAGGCGCCTGACCCCGGGAGCAACAATGATGGTTCACTGGTTCACCGCAGATTGGCGAATCATTAAATTCCGTTAATCGGGGCGGACGGGCGCGGCTAGATCCCAATTACTTGACCGGGGTCACACGCCAGAGGGTGTTGGAAGCATCATCCGAAACCAGAAGCGCACCGTCCTGCGCGACCGCGACTCCGACGGGCCGTCCCCAAACATGCCCGTCGTCGACCACAAAGCCTGTCAGGAAGTCCTGATACTCGCCCGTCGGCGCGCCATCCCTTAGGCGCACCCGCACGACCTTGTAGCCGGTGCGGTGGCTGCGGTTCCAGGAGCCGTGCATGGCAACGAACGCATCTCCCAGGTATTCACGCGGAAATGCAGCGGCGCCCGACGCCGCGTCGTAGAAGGCGAGCGTCAGCGATGCCGAATGCGCTTGAAAGAGCACATCGGGCAGCGTCACCTTGCCCGCAAGGTCCGGGCGCTCGCCGGCATGGCGCGGGTCCTCGTGCGCGCCGAGGTAGTACCACGGCCAGCCGTAGAAGGCGCCTTCCTGCACGCGCGTGGTGTAATCCGGAACGAGATCATCACCCAGCCCGTCGCGCTCGTTGGTCGTGCACCATATGGCGCCGGTATTGGGCTGCACGGTAAGCCCGACGCAATTACGAATCCCGGTCGCGAAGATGTGTGCGGGCGTCCTGCCCTCGACATCAAATGCGAGCACGTCGGCGCGATTGGCCTCTGCCGCCCACGCCGCGCCAAGCCCATGCGCGGCTTCCCAGTCGCGAATTTCGGCAGAAGTCTTGCGCGGCGTGCCCTCCGCGACATTGGATCCGGAACCCACGGACACGAGCATGCGCGAGCCATCCGCCGAGAACACCAGGTCACGCGTCGAGTGGCCGGTTACCGAGTCCGCAAGCCGGGCGACGACGGTTTCAGCGCTGGCCGCAGCCTGCATGTCGCCCATGTGGTAGGCAAAGCGCACAACCTGATTGTTGGTGGCTAGGTACAGCCACTGGGGATGCGGACCAAGCGGATAGAATGCGATGCCAAAGGGCCGGTCGAGTCCGGAGGCAAAGACCTGCATCTGCGCGGGCGTCTTCGCGCCGGCGGCTGCGCGCAGCACGCGCACGCGTCCCGCCTTGGTTTCAGCGACGAAGATGTCGCCGTTGGGCGCGATGCACAGCCGGCGTGGCGCTTCGAGGCCCGTTGCAAAAGCCTCGACCGCAAAACCGGCTGGCACGGCAAGCTGCGCCGCGGCGGGTCGGGGCACGATACTCGGTCCGTTCGCGCTGGATGCCGTTGCGTACGGCGCCGGCAGATCAGAAACGCTGATCAGGTGCGTGCGGCCAGGCGAATCCGCGCGCCAGTCATCGCTGTCGGCGGCATGCGAGTTCTCGGCCACGACCGCGACGGCAAGTAGAGCCACGAGTGCCTGCAACATGAGCGGCCATTCTCCGGCGCGCTGCAAAGCGCGAGCTGTGTGCGACCCGGCATTCCTGCAGACCAACTAATGCTCCAATAAGCTTGATGACAGCGGGCGTATATAGCGTAGATTTTCTTGCGCGTCGATATTCACCGCCGTGGTCACACGAGAGCGCGGCTGCAGGTGGCATCCCCGACGCGCGATTTAAAAGCCGGAGGGGTCTGCGCTTCCGCCTCGTGCGCCGGGGAGCCAAGCGCAAGGCTAGGACGCTGTGCTGAAAATCTGAAAGTCTTTTTCCGTCTATGCAGATGACGGATCGAACGCGCCGTCAGCGCTGTCGCGCAGCCTTGGGAGGTTATGCCAGACGGCGGTAGCCGGACAGCGGCGCTGCATGTGATGCCGCGTCGGCGGGCGATGATCGCGACACACCCGGCCCGACGCCGGCGATGGGCTCAAGCCGTGCATGCGCGGTCGGCTCGAAGCGGAACGACATCGAGAGCCGATGCGTGTCCGTGCTGTTTCTGGTGCGATGCGCAGCTGCCACGTAGCGCCCGTTCGTCAGGCGTGCGAGCGCCTGCCCGACGTTACAGATGAACGAGTTTGGCGTCGCGGGCAGATTGACCCACTGCTCCTTGTAATAAAGCTCCAGCCCAGCGTCGGCATCCTGCTTCAAGAAGGTCAGGAGTCCCGGCTCCTCATGGCCGAGGGCCGAGCTGGCTGTGGCGGCGTGCGCATCCGCGACCTGCGGATAATTCAGGATGCGAAACGAGGTTGCCGGGCTGCCCGTGTAACGGTCCACGAAGTAGCTGTCCGCGAGCCGCAGTGCGCGGGCCAGCATCGCCATCACCTTGTGACTGAGGCCAGTGAGCGAGCGCATGTAGTCAAGCACCGGCTCACGAAACCCCGGAACGTCCGGCAGGAAGCTCTGCCGGCTCAGAGACGCGTCGGGCTGTCTCGATTTACTGCTCAACATGAGCTG
>Ga0302311_10000457_pt1 | contig 51406 bp, 50 predicted proteins | sample III_Palsa_N1_3_FD_200449 | JGI IMG/M metagenome (GOLD analysis project Ga0302311, IMG submission 200449) | Peat permafrost microbial communities from Stordalen Mire near Abisko, Sweden - III_Palsa_N1_3 | ecosystem: Environmental > Terrestrial > Soil > Palsa > Peat permafrost | place: Sweden... | reverse complement strand
GCCATCGCCCAGGAACACCGGTGTCACGAGCGTGATGTCGGGCAGGTGGGTCCCGCCGTTATAGGGCGCGTTCAGCACATAGACATTGCCGGGCGCCATGGTGGCGGCGTTCTGGCGGATCACCGTCTTCACGCTTTCGCCCATCGAGCCCAGATGCACCGGCATGTGCGGCGCGTTGGCGATCAGCTCGCCGTCGCCATCGAACAGCGCGCAGGAAAAGTCGAGCCGTTCCTTGATATTGACCGAGTGCGAGGTGTTCTCCAGCGTCGAGCCCATCTGCTCGGCGATCGACATGAACAGGTTGTTGAACACCTCGAGCAGGATCGGATCGACGGTCGTGCCCACGGCATGGTCGCGCGCCAGCGGCACCACGCGCTCCAGCACCAGATGGCCCTTGGCCGTCAGCTCGGCCTGCCAGCCCGGCTCGACGATGTTGGTGCCGGTCGGTTCGATGATGACGGCCGGACCCGCGACCCGATCGCCGGCGCGCAGCGCCAGGCGGTCGAACACCTGGGCGTCGCGCAGGTGCGCTTGAGCATAGAGCCGGGTCCGGGCGAGGGGCGCGGGCGCCCCGGTCGAGGCCGCGACCGGCGCATCCTCGTGCCGGTCCATATGGCCGATCAGCTCGACCGCGACCGCCTCGACGATATGGCGCTTGCCCGGCACGGTGAAGCCGTAGCGGCGGATGTGGGCGGCCTCGAACCGGCGGACCAACTCGTCGGCGGCATCGGGACCGGCGGTTGGCAGCTCGACCACCAGGAACGCGTCGGTGCCCTCATAGCGCAGGCGCGCGGTCGGGATCGCCGCCATCTGGCTGTCCGGAATACCCTGGGCCGCGAGGTCGCCGCGTGCGGCCTCGCTGAGCGTCGCCACATGGGCGGCGAGGCTGTCGAGCGTCTCGGGCGAGACCGGCGCCTCGATCGCCAACTCGCGCATCACCCGGAAATCGGCCAGGCCCATGCCATAGGCCGACAGCACGCCGGCGAAGGGATGCAGGAAGATCCGGGTCATGCCCAGCGCGTCGGCAACGGCGCAGGCATGCTGCCCGCCGGCGCCGCCGAACGAGCAGAGCGTGTATTTGGTGACGTCGTAGCCGCGCTGGATCGAGATTTCCTTGATCGCGTTCGCCATGTTCTCGACCGCGATGGTCAGGAATCCGTCGGCGACCTCGTGCGGGCTGCGCGCCGTGCCGGTCTTTTCGGAGATTTCACGCGCCAGCGCCTCGAACTTCGCCTCGACCGCGGTTTTGTCGAGCGGCTGGTCGCCGTTCGGCCCGAATACCTTGGGGAAGAAATCCGGCGACAGCTTGCCGACCATGACATTGGCGTCGGTCACGGTCAGCGGGCCGCCGCGGCCATAGGCGGCGGGGCCGGGATTGGCGCCGGCGGAATGGGGACCGACGCGGAAACGGCTGCCGTCGAACGACAGGATCGAGCCGCCGCCGGCCGCGACCGTATGGATCTGCATCATCGGCGCCCGCATGCGCACGCCCGCGACCTTAGTGTCGAACGCGCGCTCATACTCGCCGGCATAGTGCGACACGTCGGTCGACGTGCCGCCCATGTCGAAGCCGATCATGCGGTCGAACCCGGCCGACAGCGCCGACTGCACCGCGCCGACGATACCGCCGGCCGGGCCGGACAGGATCGAATCCTTGCCCTGGAATGCCCTCGCGTCGGTGAGGCCGCCGTTCGACTGCATGAACATCAGCTTGGCGCCGCCCAGCTCGCCCGCGATCTGGTCGACATAGCGCCTGAGGATCGGCGAGAGATACGCGTCGACCACGGTCGTGTCGCCGCGCCCGACCAGCTTCATCAGCGGGCTCGCCTCATGGCCGACCGAGACCTGGGTGAATCCCACCTCGCGGGCGATCTTGGCGACGGCGATCTCATGCTCGCGCCAGCGATAGCCGTGCATGAATACGATGGCGCAGGCGCGGATGCCGGTGGCGAACGCTTCCGTCAGATCGCGGCGGGCGGCGTCGAGATCGGCCGCCTGCAGCACGGTGCCGTCGGCCATCACGCGCTCGTCGACCTCGACCACGCGCTCGTAGAGCTGTTCGGGCAGGACGATCTGGCGCGCGAAGATCAGCGGCCGGTCCTGATAGGCGATCCGGAGCGCGTCGCGGAAGCCCTTGGTGATCACGAGGAGCGTGCGGTCGCCCTTGCGCTCCAGCAGCGCGTTGGTCGCGACCGTGGTGCCCATCTTGACCGCGGCGATGCGCTCGGCCGGGATCGGGTCTCTGCTGCCCAGCTCCAGGAACTCGCGGATGCCCTGCAGGGCGGCATCGCGATAGCGCTCCGGGTTCTCCGACAGCAGCTTCTTGGTGGCGAGCGTGCCGTCGGGCCGTTTCGCGACGATATCGGTGAAGGTGCCGCCGCGATCGATCCAGAATTGCCATTGCTGGGGCGCCAGGTCCTGCATCGTCTCGTCCTTCGGGGCCATCATCGGGTCGGCTGCGATTTAGACTCGCGGCAGCTCACGCGTCCAATTTTCAATTTCTATGCCGCGCGATCAATTTCCGTGATGACCGCCGTCGCGGACAGCGTACTGTGATGCGCTGTCTTCAGCCTTGGTCGGTCGCAGAGCTTTCCCGTCGGACAGCGCGCCTGCGAACCCTGTCCCCAAGGCCCGACGCGCTGCATCGTTCGGCCCCCGATGGTTCTTCGCAGGCGGTTTTGCCCCCGCGTTGGAGGATCCATCATGTTGAAACGATCGTGCCTGGCCGTCCTTCTGCTCCTGGCTCTCTGGTCGAGCCCGGCGCCCGCCGACACCACTGGCTACAGCTTCACCTATGCCGATCTCCAGACGATCTTCGTCCAGAACCAGCAATATTTCGTGCTGGACGACAACGGGCTGGGCGATGCCTCGCTCAACCATCTGCATTTCACCAGCATCGACCCCACGGACGGCGTGTTCACCGGAACTTTGTGGGCGCCGCAGGTCCTGCCGGCCTTGGCGCAAGTGACGGTGCCGGTGGCCGGAAAGCTGACGATCCATACCGATATCAACGTCGGCGGCTTTTCGTCGGGCCAGGGCTACTACTACGAGATCGAATTTTTCTGGGCGCATGCCGATGCGTGCGAGGGCCAGCAGGCCTCCTACAAGGGGGCGATCACCTTTCGCGGCTATCAGGGTGCCGTGATGCAGGCGAACGTCGCCGGCACGATCCACTCCAGCGAGTCCGCCTGCGGCGGCGGCGACCTGCCGTACAGCCCGCAGCCCTTTTCGGGCACGCTGGTGAAATAGCGCCGCCCCCCTCTTGAGGAGACCCATCATGCTGAAACGATCGTGCCTGGCGGCGGCGCTCTGGTTCGCCATCCTCACCAGCCCGGCCTCGGCCCAAACCACGGGCTATTACTTCACCTATGCCGATCTGCAGAAAATCTTCGTCGAGAACCAGCAGTACTTCGTCTTGAACGACGAAGGGTTCAACAACCCGGCGCTCAATCATCTGCATTTCACCGCGATCGACACCAACACGGGCGCCTTCACCGGCACGCTCTGGGCGCCGGTGCTGCAGCCGAACGAGCCGCAGACGGTGGTGCCGGTGACCGGGAGTCTCACCATTCATGACGGGGTCAGCAGCCTTGGCCTGTCGTCCGACAATGGCAACTATTACGAGATCGCGTTTTCCTGGATCCTGAACGGCACCTGCCAGGGAACCGAGGCGTCCTATCACGGCGCCATCAGTTTCCGCGGCTATCAGGGGGCCAAGATGACGGGGCTTGTCGGTGGCACCGTCACCTCGACCTATTCCGCCTGCGGGATCGGCATCCTGCCGTACAGCCCCCAGCCGTTCTCGGGGATCCTGACCAAATGAAGCATCCGCCGTCCGGGCTCGAGCCCCGGACGGCGGTTTCTCTCAGTGGCGGGCGGCCTTGGCCGGCAGCTTGAAATGCCGGAGCTCGCCCAGCAGGGACTGCACCTCCGGAAAGCTCATCGTGGCACTGCTCCAGGCGTCGTCGCGCACCGCGACATCATCCTTGGCCGGGGACTTGCCGGCATAGGCGCCGAAGATGACTTCCGCGCCGGCCGCATCGAGATAGCTGACCTTGTGGCTCGGCACCTTCGTCGTGCCGGCGATGCCGATCCGCACATTGGCGTTGCCGTGCTTGCGCTTGCAATCCATCAGGTTGCCCAGGATGGCGCGCACGTATTCTTCCTTGTTCGCCACCGTGGGCAAAGCGTCGGTGATCGTCGCGTTCGGCTCGAAAATTAGGACTGCCATGGTCGCTCCGTTCTATCCAGCCGGCCAGTATAGAGGGTTACCCGGCCGGGTACGAGCTTTGCGGTATGAGATGGGCGGAATAGGGGATCGTGCTTGACTTAGAGTGGCTCGACTGGGCAGGCATCAATGCGATACCAGCGAATGCCGAGACCACCGACGTAAAGATTGGGGCATGCGATGCCGCCGAGCCGGGCAGCATCATATTGCTGTTTCGTGACGATGACAGTCGAAGGGCCGGACACGGGTCCCCATGGCGTCAGCCTCAGTTTGTAGCTAATGCCCCCGTGTCCACTCGGCGATCCTGCCTGTATTTTTTCAATGACCCCTGCGCGGAAAATCGAAGGCGCCGACTTGTCGATAGCGGTGTTTGTTATCACGACGGCGCTAAAGCCGTAAAAGGCGGACAAGACCAAGGTGATCAAAACGACGGCTTTTACCGTCCGGGCCGTCGGGTCCACGATCATTGCAAAATAAGAAAAGACAGCGCCATAGAAGACCGAAGCTAGTACGGCATAAGTTACATCAACCAAGTTTCTATATTCAAGATGACCGGCGGCAAACCAATATCCAGGAGCTAGCATCAGAAAGAACACGCTCTGATCGCCACACCAAGGGTCTCGAAAGAGCCCACCAATTCGGCGGATGCTCAGGATCGTTATAATAATACACCCTGTTTCGAGGATCGGAATGGCGATCATCGAACGAAATACCAACCAAGTTGCCAGGGCGGATGCAAGTATCGCAAAGAAGGCGATCGCCAGAGCTTTCCGTCGAGCCGCTATTCTCGCAGATCGCTGCTCTATTGCTTTCACCCCGTCGGTTGGGACCGATGCGCTCGTCACGTCACTCATTAATCCCCGCCACGCTCACCCCCGCCGGCGCCGTCCCCCGCCCACGGGTTCGTCGAACAGCTCGGCCAGCTTCTCCATCACCGTGCCGCCCAGCTGTTCGGCGTCGACGATGGTGACCGCGCGGCGATAGTAGCGCGTCACATCATGGCCGATGCCGATCGCGACCAACTGCACCGGCGAGGTGCGTTCGATCATTTCGATCGCCTGGCGCAGGTGCTTTTCCAGGTAATTGCCGGGATTGACCGAGAGCGTCGAATCATCGACCGGCGCGCCGTCGGAGATCACCATCAGGATCCGGCGCTGTTCGGTGCGGGCGATCAGCCGGCTGTGGGCCCAGAGCAGCGCCTCGCCGTCGATGTTTTCCTTCAGGATGCCTTCGCGCAGCATCAGGCCCAGCGAACGGCGCGCGCGGCGCCAGGGGGCATCGGCGGCCTTGTAGATGATGTGGCGCAGGTCGTTGAGGCGGCCGGGGTTGGGCGGCTTGCCGTCGGCGATCCAGCGCTCGCGCGACTGGCCGCCCTTCCAGGCCCGGGTGGTGAAGCCCAGGATTTCGACCTTGACGTTGCAGCGTTCCAGCGTGCGCGCGAGAATATCGGCGCTCATGGCGGCGACGCTGATCGGCCGGCCGCGCATGGAGCCGGAATTGTCGATCAGCAGGCTCACCACCGTGTCGCGGAAGTCGGTGTCCTTCTCGCGCTTGTAGCTCAAGGGATAGGCCGGGTTGGTGACGATGCGCGACAGGCGTGCCGCATCCAGCATGCCCTCTTCCAGGTCGAATTCCCACGAGCGGGTCTGCTTCGCCATCAGGCGCCGCTGCAGCCGGTTGGCGAGCCTGGAGATCACACTCTGCAGGTTCGACAGATGCTGGTCGAGCATGGCGCGGAGCCGTGTCAGCTCGTCGGCGTCGCACAGTTCCTCGGCCAGCACGATCTCGTCGAACGCCGCGGTGAAGGCGCGATAGGCATTGGGATCGTCGGCGGGGCCTCCCGTCTGGCGCTGGTTGGCCTTGCCGGGCTGGCTTTCGTCATCATCCTCGGCGCTGCCCGGCATCATCTCGCCGGACATTTCCTCCGCCCCGCCGTCCTCGCCGTCTTCCGGCGCGCTGTCGGACGGCATGGTCTCGGGCTCGCCGCGCTGGCCTTCGCCGGATTCCTGCTCGGCCTGCTGGCTGTCGCCGGCCTCGCCCTCGTCGGAGCCGTCCTGCTCGTCGTCGCCCTCGGTGCTGTCGCCCTCGGCGTCGCCCAGATCCAGGTCCAAGTCCTTGATCAGCCGGCGGGCCGCGGTGGCATAGGCTTCCTGGTCGTTGATCGTGCTTTCGAGTGCGGCGAAATCCTGGGTCAGCTTGCCTTCGAGGAACGGGCGCCACAGCTCCATCAGCTGGCGGGCGGCCGGCGGCGGCTTGGCGCCGGTCATCTGCTCGCGCGCCAGCAGGCGGATCGCTTCCGGCAGGGTCGCCTCGTTGCGCTCGATCACCCGGTCGAAGCCGGCACGGCGATAGCGCTCGTTCAGGCCCATGGCGAGATTATCGGCGACGCCGACCATCCGGCGGGCGCCGATCGCCTCGACCCGGGCCTGCTCGACCGCTTCGAAGATCGCGCGCGCCTGCTCGCCGGCCGGCACGCGGCGGGCGTGGACGACCGGGTCGTGATGCTTCAGGCGGAGCGCGATCGCGTCGGCGGCACCGCGCACCTGGCCCGCGATCTCGGGCGGCAGGTCGCGCGGCGGCGCCGGCAGGCGGGCCTTGGTTCCGGTCAGGCCGGGCGGATCGGCGGCATAGGCGACCGTGACGTCTTCCCGTTCGGCCATGGCCCGAAGCGTCGCGGCGGTGGCCCGCTTGAACTCTTCGACCGCGTCGTCAGCTTGCGTCATTTATGCGCGGCCAGCCCTGATGCCGGTCTCCTTCAGCTCGGTGCCGAAGCAGCGCTGGTAATATTCGGCCACCGTCGCGCGCTCGATCTCGTCGCACTTGTTCAAGAAGGTCAGGCGGAAGGCGAAGGCCACGTCATTGTCGAAGATGCGCGTATTCTCGGCCCAGGTGATGACCGTGCGCGGCGACATGACGGTCGAGATGTCGCCGTTGATGAAGCCGGCGCGGGTGAGATCGGCCAGTGCCACCATCGACGAAATCATCTTGCGGCCGGGCTCGTCGTCATAGTTCGGTGCCTTGGCCAGCACGATCGCGACTTCGTCCTCATGGGGCAGATAGTTGAGCGTGGCGACGATGTTCCAGCGGTCCATCTGGCCCTGGTTGATCTGCTGCGTGCCGTGATAGAGGCCGGTGGTGTCGCCGAGGCCGACCGTGTTCGCGGTCGAGAACAGGCGGAAGGCCGGGTGCGGGCGGATGACCTTGTTCTGGTCGAGCAAGGTCAGCTTGCCTTCGACCTCGAGCACGCGCTGGATCACGAACATAACGTCCGGGCGGCCGGCGTCATATTCGTCGAACACGATCGCGGTCGGGCTCTGCAGCGCCCAGGGCAGGATGCCTTCGCGATATTCGGTGATCTGGACGCCGTCCTTCAGCACGATCGCATCCTTGCCGATCAGGTCGATACGGCTGATGTGGCTGTCGAGGTTGATGCGCACGCAGGGCCAGTTGAGCCGGGCCGCAACCTGCTCGATATGGGTCGACTTGCCGGTACCGTGATAGCCCTGGACCATGACGCGGCGGTTGTAGGCGAAGCCGGCCAGGATCGCGAGCGTGGTCTCGCGATCGAACTTATAGGCGTCGTCCACGTCGGGCACATGCTCGGTCGGCGTGCTGAAGGCCGGCACCTGCAAATCGCTGTCGATGCCGAAGGTCTGGCGCACCGAGACGGTGATGTCCGGCAGCTTATGGGCGAGGACCGTTTCGGCAGCGGAGGAAGAGGCGGAAGGCATCGGCTTGGCAATCCCGTACTTGGTTGACGTTTCGAGGGTGGCGGGGGGCTGGCACTCTCAGGCGAAATATTTGGCCTTCAACAATGCGAAGGCCTGGTTGATCACTTTCAAACGCTCTTCGGAATCCTTGTCGCCGCCATTGGCGTCCGGATGATGGCGCTTGACCAGGAGTTTGTAGCGTTTTTTCAATTCGACCAAGGTGAAAGGCGGGTCGAGCTCGAACACCGACAGCGCTTTTTCCTCGATCGTCAGCTCGCGCTGGCGCGGATGGCCGCCATGGCCGTCCGGATCGTCGCCGTCGATGATGTTGAGCGGATCACGCATCTTCAAGCGCCAGCCGAGCGGCCAGGTCGGGCGCTGCCAGACCGTGTCCTTCCTGAGATCGGCCTCGATCTCGCTCTCGCTCATGCCCTCGTAATAGTTCCAGGCGGCGTTGTAGGCGCGCACATGCTCCAGGCAGAACCACCAATAGGAATTGAGTTTGTCGCGCGAGCGCGGCGCCCGGAACTCGCCTTCGGCCACGCAGCCCTCATGGTCGCAATAGCGCAGGTGCGGCCTTGCGGGATCAGTCGGGTCGGTGTAGGCGGCGCGAGCTCGGGCCATGATATCCCGAGTATGAGAGGGCCGGGGGGCCGAAGACAAGCGCGCGGCGCGCGTACCGCCCGTGTGCCGACCGGTTGACACGCACGCCGCCCCCGCCCCATGTCAAGGGCGACCCGTTCCAGCAGAAAGCCCTTGCCCGATGTCCGTCGCCCAATCCATGGAAACCAAGCTCACCGAAGCGCTGAAGCCCGTCCGCCTGGTGATCGAGGATGATTCCGCGCGCCACGCCGGTCATGCCGGCCATCCGGGCGCCGGCCACAAGGGCGGCGAAAGCCACTTCAACCTCGACATCGTCTCGGCCGTCTTCGCCGGCCAGAGCCGCGTCGCCCGCCAGCGCATCGTCTATCAGATCCTGGCGGACGAGCTGGCCGGCCCGGTCCATGCCCTGTCGCTGAAGACGGCGACGCCCGAGGAAGCAGGGCTTTAGCATGGGCCTGTTCGATCTGCACGGCCGCGTCGCCATCATCACCGGCGGCAATGGCGGCATCGGCCTCGGCATGGCCGAGGGGCTGGCCGCCGCGGGGGCGGCAGTCGTACTGGCCGGACGCAATGCCGGAAAGGGTGCGGCGGCGGTAAAGCGGATCGCGGACGCGGGCCATCGGGCCGAGTTCGCCGAGGTCGATGTCACGAGCGAAGCGTCCTGTCGCGCGCTGATCGACGGGGCGGCCGCCCGGCACGGTCGCCTCGATATCCTGGTCAACAATGCCGGCACCAACATCCGCAAGCCGCCGGACACGCTCGATCTCGCGGAATGGCGCACCGTGCTCGATACCAACCTGACGAGCGCCTTCGTCTGCACCCAGGCCGCCTATCCGCACATGGTCAAGGCCGGCGGCGGCAAGATCATCAATATCGGGTCGATGATGTCGATCTTCGGCGCCTCGTTCGTGGCGGCCTATGCGGCGAGCAAGGGCGGCCTCGTGCAATTCTCGCGCGCCTGTGCCACGGCCTGGGCCAAAGACAATATCCAGGTCAATGCCGTGCTGCCCGGCTGGATCGATACCGAGCTGACCAAAGGCGCGCGGCGCGAGGTTGACGGGCTCTACGAGCGGGTGCTGGCCCGCACGCCGGCCGGACGCTGGGGCGAGCCCGGGGATTTCGCCGGCATCGCGGTGTTTCTCGCGAGCCCCGCGTCGGGCTTCATCACCGGGACCGCGATCCCGGTCGACGGCGGCTACTCGGTGCAGGGCTAGCGGTTAGGCCAGCAGCGCCACCAACTCGTTGAAGGCCTGGCGCACGGTCGGCGCCTCATTTGCGAACAATATTGCCGGGTCGCCGAAACGGGCACCGACCGCCTTCAGTTCGTCGGGCAGGCTGAGCGCCGGCATAGTCGCGGCCGGGCGCATGCGCAGGCCTTGCAGCACCTGGCGCAGTTGGGCCGCGCATTTGTCGCCGCCATGGAAGCCATAGCTGACGATGACGGCCGGCTTGCGGGTCCACTCGCTATAGAGATGGTCGAGCGCGTTCTTGAGCGCCGCCGGATAGCCCCAATTATATTGCGGCGTCACGAACACATAGCCCTCTGCCCCGGCGATCTTTCGGCTCCAGGCCTGGGTCAGCTCTTTGGTATAGCCGTCGCGCTGGGGAATGCCCGGCTCGGCATCCAAGGGCAGCGGCCAATCGGCGAGGTCGACCAGCTCGGGCGTCAGGCCGGCCGGCGCCTGAGCCATCACCCATTGGGCGACCTCGAGACAGATTCGGGTCGGCCGGACACTGCCGGCGATCACCTGGATGTTCCGCGTCATCATCTCGCACTCCGAATTAGCGTGTATCATACACGCAATATGGAGGCTCGCCCCGGTCTTGTGAAGCGTGTATTATGCACGGACATGAGAAGCGAACTGCATATCGTACTGATGGAGCTGGTGGGCCTGCTCAACAGCCCCCAGAACGACGACTTCCTGCTGCAGGAGGCCGGCGTGTCGCTCGACCGGGCGCTGTTTCCGCTGCTGGTCCGGGTCGGGTTCGCCGGGCCGATCGGCGTCGTCGATCTGGCTGCACAGGTCGGCCGCGATCATTCGACCGTCAGCCGTCAGATCGCCAAGCTCGAAACTCTGGGCCTGGTCGCCCGCGAAGCGGACGGGCAGGACCAGCGGGTTCGTGCCGCGGTCATCACGCCCGAGGGCCGCCGGGTCGCAGATGCGCTGTCGGCTGCGCGCGACCGGGTGTTCGCCCGGCTGCTCGACGGCTGGAGCGAGGCGGAGCGGGACGAGCTCACCCGGCTCAATCGCAAGCTGGTCGACAGCATGAACGCGCTCAAGCGCTCGGTTCAGCGCACCAGCCGCTTGACGTAATCGGCGCCGAGGCCGATCGCCTCGTAATGCTTGGTGGCATTGGCGAGCTTGGTGAACACGTCTTCATAGCCCAATGCCACGCCCATCGGGTCGACATAGGTATAGCCGCCGGTGACATGGAACAGCGTCGCCATCTCGGTGACGTCGTCGGGTACGACCAGCGTATGGGTCTCGCCCGGCGGCTCGAACGCGTAGTCGCCGGCCTTGGCGACCCAATCATGTTCCAGATAGTGCCACTTGCCGCGGAGCGTGAAGGCATGGACCGGGCCGCTGTGGCGGTGACGCGACAGCACGCCCGACGAGCGCACGCGCAGGATATTGATGTAATAGCCCTGGCTGACGCCGAGGATCAGCGGCTTGAACGCGACCGTCGCCGATTGCGGCACCCAGTCCCGCTCGTCGCCGTCCAGATCGAGGGCGGCACCCATGAAGCTGTCGGCGACCATGCCCATCGGCTGGGGCAGCTGATAGGCGACCTTGCTCTCGTCGATCGGCATCGCGTTCTCCTCGGTTCAGGGCGACGGCAGCTTGTCCAGCGTGAAGGGTACGGACTGTTTCAGCAGCGCCGCGATCAGCTGATGGATCTGCTCATGCTGCTTGGCGGTCAGATCGGACCAATGGTCGCGCCAGTCGAAATTCTCCAGCGGCACGAACGGCAGGGTCTCGTCCTCGCCGAAGATCGACGGCTCGCGTGCTTTGATCTTCATGGCGGCCTGGGCGACGACGGTCAGGCTCCTGCCGTCGATCAGCGTCACTGCCAGGAAGGCATGGACATAGGGCGGCTGGCCGAACACCGGCAGCGCCCGCCACCGGCTGACGCCGACGCCGTAATCCACGCTCAGATGGCCCTGACGGTTGAGCGCGCTGGTGCTGGGGGAGATGACCAGGATCAGGCCGGCCGGCGTCGGCGCCAGCGTGCCCTTGCGGGCGGCACCGAGGATCGCCGCCGTGGAATCGAGCGCCGTCTCGTTCGGGTCGATACGGGTGGCGGCCACGACCGTGAAGCGTCGGGCGAGCGCCGTGCGGGCCGCCGCGAGGGCGACGCCGTCCAGATCCCATTGCGGCACGGCGATGCTCTGGCTCTGGTCGTCGGCGAGCGCCGCGCCGGTCTCGCCCAGGATCAGGTCGGGTCCGATCGCCGAGACGATCGCGATGGTCCGGGTCGGGTCGGTGGGCGGCACCACCGGTGCGGCCGTGCAGGCCGACAGCAGCACCATCGCGAGGCCGGACCATAGGCAGCGTCGTCTCAAGGGCTTGCGGCTCCGGCTGTGGCGATCGGGGGGCGGGCTTAAGCCGCGTCCTCGGGACCGGTATAGAACGCCGGCCAGCTCTTCTTGGTGATCGGGCTGTCGGACGCGAAGGCGTGGCAGCTGTCGAGCAGCGGCGGGCGCTTCGGCGGCGCATCGGCGGCGGCCGCGATTTCCTCGGGCGTCTTCTCGCGCCGCTTCTTCAGCGGGATGATGGTCTGGAACGCCGTGGTCGCAATCGGGCCCATCAGTTCGACCAGATGGGTGCAGCCTTGGGCACCGCCGACCGCGGCCTTCATCTTGTTGGTGAAGCCGCCGACCATGCGCAGGCCCTTGATGCGCTGAAAATTCCCGACGATATCGGGGCACATCTGAAAGGGCGAATTGTCGGTCACCGCCTCGATCTCATGGATCAGCAGATCCTCGTCGACGGTGATGCGGATCCACATCTCGTGCAGCGGCACGCCCGGCGTGATCTCGCCGCGCCAGTCGTTGGTAAAGCTGTAGGTCTTCACGTCGGTCATATGGCCTTCGATGTCCCACAGGCCATCGGCGCGGCGATAGCCGCGGCATTCGACGTGACGGGTGTGGATATGCTCGCGCTCGGCGGGGGCGGACAGGGGCATGCTTCAGGCGGCCATTCGCTGTTTACGGATCAGGCGCAGAATCTCGGCTGCGGCCGGGGGGATTTTGGTATCGGGCCCATAGCAGACCACTGTGATGTCGTTTGAGCCCTGGTCGCGGAGCGCCGTGATCAGCGCCGGCACCAGGGTCGTTTGGTCGGCGACCTGGCCGGAGATCGCGACGACATGAACGTCATTCTCGATCGCCTGGCGCGCGGCATCCTCGGGCGTCTGCAACAACGGCCCGACATCGACGTCGAAGCCGATATCGGCAAAGGCGGTCGCGATCGCCTTGGCGCCGCGGTCCTGGTCGTCCTGGCCGAGCGTCACCACCATCAGACGCGGCCGGCGGCCCTCTTCCTCGGCAAAGGCATCGACATCGGCGCGGATCTTGTCGAGGTTCAGCGTTGGGAAATCGACCATCGGGCTGCTCCTCTCCAAACCGGCCCAGCGCACGCATGGGTGCCCGCCCGCGTCTCGTCGCGTCTGTCCAGTATATAGGGGATGCTGCGCCGCGTCATCGGGCGGCGCCGCAACGCCGCCCCTCACGCCCGGCGGGGCAGAGGCGACATTCCCGTAAAGGATTGTCTAACGAAGCTTAGGCAGGCTCCAGCCGATCGACCCCTGCCTCCACTGGCGAACCCCCGATGTCCGAACGTTCCTTCCGGTCGATTTTCCGGCAACAGCGTCCCGCCCCGACCGCCGTGTCCGATGCGGTCAATGCGGCCCTGCTGGCGACGCTGTTCACGCGGACCGCCTCGCTGGTGTTGAGCGGTGTCGCCGGCCTGGTCGTCAGCCTCGCCGTTTATGTGCGCACCGGCAGCCCGTGGGCCATCGCCTGGGCGGTTGCCGATCTGATCGTGCTGGCGGCACGGCTGGTGCTGATCCGCAAATTCCAGCGCGTGGGCGAGACCGAGATCCGTGCCGATGTCGGGCGCTGGGCGCGCGCCTACATGATCGGCGGCATCATCTCGTCGACCATGCTGGGCGTCGGCTGTTTCTGCTGCCTGCTGCTGCAGGACCAGACCATCTCGCTCCTGTCGCTGACCGTGGTGACCGGCACCGCCGGCGGCCTGTCGTCGCGCAACGCCGCCCTGCCGCGCTTCGCCACGCTGCAGATCGCGCTGATGCTGCTGCCGGTCGCGGTCGGGGCCGCCATGGGCGGCGACCGGTTCTATCTCTTCCTGTCGGCCGAGATCATCTTCTACATCTGGGCGCTGACCTCGATCGTCGGCCGCAATCACCGCCATCTCGAAGGGCTGATGCTGGCCGAACGGGCGAATGCGGCGCTTGCGGCCCGGTTCGATGCGGCGCTGACCAACATGCCGCTGGGCCTCTGCATGTTCGACGCGGAGGGAAGGCTGGCGGTGGTGAACGGGCGGGTGGCGGATCTATGCGCCGTGGCGCCGGCGACGGTGCGGCCGGGCCTCACGGCGCACGAATTCGCGCAAACGGTGCTGCTGGACGACACGCAGGAAGCGCTGCTGACCCGTCGCGAGGCCGGGACGGCGGAGATGGCACTCGCCGATGGCCGGACGCTCGAACTCACCCATCATCCGATGGACGATGGCGGCTCGATCGCGATCATCGAAGATGTGAGCGTGCGGCGTCAGGCCGAGGCGCGCGTGCTCTACATGGCCCGCCACGATCCGCTCACCGGCCTCGCGAACCGCGCCCGCCTGATGGCCGGGCTCGCGACCAGCCTCGCCGCCTTGCCCGACCGCCCGGCCGGCGCCGGGGTGACGGTGCTCTATCTGGACATGGACGGGTTCAAGGGCGTCAACGATTCCCTGGGGCATGCCGCCGGCGATGCGCTGTTGAAGCTGATGGCCCATCGCCTGATGGAAGCGGCCGGCGCCGGCGATATCGTGGCGCGCCTGGGCGGCGACGAGTTTGCCGTGGTCCAGCCCGACGGCACGCTCGAAGGGGCGGCGGATCTGGCGCAGCGACTGGTGGCGGCACTGGTCGGGCCGCAGGACCTTGGCCTGGAACGACCGGCGCTGAGCGGCGTCAGTATCGGCATCGCGCGGGCGCCGGAGCATGGCATGGAGGCGGACGCGCTGCTGGCCCGGGCCGATATGGCGCTTTATGCCGCCAAGGCCGCCGGCAAGGGCCGCTATCGCCTGTTCGAGCCGGAGATGGATGCCCAGGCGATCGCCCGGCGGGCGCTGGAGCAGGATCTGCGCGATGCGCTGTTGGCCGACGGTGCCGGCCTGCATCTGCATTATCAGCCGATCGTCGATCTTGCGACCGGCCGGGTCGTGGCGCGCGAGGCGTTGATCCGCTGGAACCATCCGGCACTCGGGCCCCTGCCGCCGGTGCGGTTCATTCCGCTGGCCGAGGATACCGGGCTGATCGTGCCGCTCGGTCAATGGGTGGTCGAACAAGCCTGTCGCGATGCCGTGCGCTGGGCCGATCCGGTGCCGGTCGCGGTCAATATCTCGCCGGCGCAGCTGGGCGCCGATCGCGACCTGCCGCAGATCGTCCAGGCGGCACTGGCGGCATCCGGCCTACCCGCCAGCCGCTTCGAGATCGAGATCACGGAATCGGCCTTGCTGCGCGACGATCCGCGCACGCTCTCGCAATTGCATCTGCTCGCGACCGCCGGGGTCGGCGTGGCGCTCGACGATTTCGGTACCGGCTTTTCCTCGCTCGCCCATCTGCGCGCCTTTCCGTTCGACAAGATCAAGATCGACGGCAGTTTCGTGCGCGACGCGACCGAACGCGTCGATTGCGCCGCGATCGTGCGGGCGCTGGCCGACCTCGGCACGCGGCTCGCGGTCGCGACCGTCGCCGAGGGGGTCGAGACCGAGGCGCAATTGGCGCTCGTGCGACGGGAAGGCTGTACGCTCGGGCAGGGCTATCTGTTCGGCCGCCCGGAGCCGGCATCGGCGATCGCCTAGACCAGGATGGCGCCAAGGCGGCCCAGCCCCAGAACCAGCAGCCAGCTCACGATCAGGGCCAGAATGATTCCGGCCAGGCGCAGGCAGCCGGTCAGCGGCATGATCGTGGGGAGTTCTGACGGGTCCATGGAATCCGGTTCAAGGCGACGACAGCCTGAATATATCAGACTTATCTAAACAACCTATGATATAGGTCACAGGCCCGTAAACAGGATAATGCCGGCCGCGTGGGGGCGCGGGCGGAAGACCGGATTTTATTAAAAGTACTGCAGAATTGGGTAGTTAGAGGACGATCGCAATCAGGCGCGCGGTGCCGATGACCAGCGCCCAGCTCGACAAAACCGCGAGCATGATTCCCGTCAAACGTAACCAGCCCAGCAAGGGGCGGCCTGGTGCCCGGCGTTCGCGCGGGGCCGGAATCCAGCGTTGCTGATCGAGGCAGTTGGATGCCTTGAGCGGAAAGGAAATGATATCGGCGCTCATAGGCTCTGTTCCCGGCCGGGGCATGTGTGAGGGGTGCATTGACATGGAGCGACCATATACGACGGCGCTTAAGAGACCCTTGCAAAGGGGTCGGCACGGCATGACGCTCCCGGTATGGGTCGCAACGGGGAAGCAGGATTGATGGCGGCGGCGGTCGTGGCGGTGAGTGCCGATGGCGCTCATGAATTTTCCAAGAAGAATCAATCCTCTATTCGTCTCTTGGCCGGCGAGGGCGTGGTGGGCGACGCCCATCGGGGCCAGACCGTGCAGCATCGCTCGGGCGTCGCCCGGGACCCGAGCCAGCCCAACCTGCGTCAGGTGCATCTCATCCATGCCGAACTGTTCGACGAACTGCAGGCATCCGGTTTCGCCGTCACGCCGGGCGATCTGGGCGAGAACGTGACGACGCGCGGCATCGATCTGCTGGGATTGCCCGTCGGCACCCGCCTCGCGATCGGGCCGGAGGCGCTGGTCGAGGTCACCGGCCTGCGCAACCCCTGCCGCCAGATCGACCGGTTCCAGCCCGGCCTGATGGCGGCCGTGCTGGACCACGATGCCGAGGGCGGGCTGGTGCGCAAGGCGGGCGTCATGGCGATCGTGCTGCTGTCCGGTGCCATCCAGCCGGGCGACCCGATTCTGGTGTTCCTGCCGCCGGCGCCGCACCGGCCGTTGGCACCGGTCTGACCTATTGGTGGACGACCTCGATCCGATGGCCGTCCGGGTCGATGACGAAGGCGGCGTAATAGGTCGGGCCATAGTGCGGCCGCAGCCCGGGCGGACCGTCGTCCAGGCCGCCATGGGCCAGCGCCGCCGCGTAGAATTGATCGACCATCGCCGGGCTGGCGGCATCGAGCGCCAGATGAAAGCCGGGCCGGGGCGTCACGTCCGGCCCCGGATAAAGCTTCAGCGCCAGATCTTCCTTGTCCATGGTCGGGCCATAGCCCACCGAGACCGGCCCGGTGAAACAGCGCACCCCGCCCAGCACCGCAAACACGGCGTCGTAGAACGCGATGCCGCGCGCGAGATCGGCGACGCCGAGCGAGAGATGGCCGAGCAGTGTTGACGGCAATATTCTTCTCCACTGGACGAAGCGTACAGAGGGCACGCCATCACTATAGTATGTGGGAAATGCCGCCTTTTGTGGTTTGAACGAAACAGGTTCATCAGCAAGGTCATTTTGATGCGAAGAGGCGTGCTTGCTCCCACCATTGCGGCAGGGCTGGTAATTTTGCTTTCGGGCTGCGTCGGTGCCGGAACGCTAAAAGGACGGGTTATCTCATGGGACGTCGCCGACGGCAGTACGACGGCACTGTGTCCTTCAAAGAAGGAACGAGAGGTCATCGGGTGCTTGTTTCACAAGCTAAATCAATATTCATACGTAATTGACGAGGTAACCCCCGAAAAACTGTTGGAATGGTGGGGTGCTTCGAAATCGGATGCGGTCATCAATGGTAGGCGCGTGATCGTCTACGATCGCAGTCTTGCCTGGCGTGGCGCCGTCATATTTCTGATCATCCCTCTCCCTCTGCTCATTCCTTTGGGACACGACGAAGCGAAGTTCGTTTTCAAGGAGGAGCGGCTCGTTCATGTTGAATATGTCGAGGATCGCCTGACAGCCGCAATATGCGGCTTTCACAGCGAAGGACCGGACGGATTCGGATGCACCGCCGACTGGCACTGACAGCGCGGCGCAGCTCAAAGAACCCGTATGCGGTTCGCCGCCCTGCTTGCCCCTCCGATCGGAAAGGGCTACGCCTGAGGCATCCTCCAGTCCTCGAACGAGCTTTCCCATGCCCGCCAAAAAGAACCCGCTCGGCCTCAATCCGCTGCAGTTGAAGACGCTGACCCTGATGCAGGAACTGGCGCGCTCGCCCAATCACGCGAGCCCGCGCGATGGCGGTGCGGTCGAGATCGGCAACATGCCGCATCCCCATGGCAACCATTTCCATGTCGGCCATGCGGTGGTCATGACCGCCGACGCCACCGGTCTCGCCAACGAGGCGGCCTGGAAGGCGCTGGAGCGCAAGGGCCTGATCCAGTCGGACTTCCCGCACGGCGCGCTGATCACCGCCGAGGGCATGGGCTACGACACCGGCCTCGCCGACCAGATCCTGCACCGCGCGGATCACTGAACCCGCTTGGGCCGCCTCACCAGTTGAGGCGGCCGACCACGGCTGTCGGGCGCGGACCGTTGGTCAGCACCTGGGTCAGATGCTGGGCATCCAGACGATTGCCCGGCACGAACTTGTACTCGTTCGCGTGCAGTCCGCCGGCAACCAGCAGGCTGTCGATGCCCGCCGCATTGGCGCCCGCGATGTCGGTGCGTGGGCTGTCGCCGACGCCGACGATGCGGCGCTTGTCGGCAATGCCCAACAGCGCCATGCAGGTGCGATAGACGCCGGGGAACGGCTTGCCGTGCCAACGCACGGTGCCGCCCTGGGCCTCGTAGGCTTGCGCCAGCGACCCGGCGCAGATCAGCACTTCGGGGCCGCGCATCACGGTCAGGTCCGGATTGGCGCAGACCATCGGCAGCTTGCGCAGGGCCGCCGCATCCAGCAACGGCTTGTATGTCGCGACCGTATCGGCGGGCTCGCCCGGGCCGGTATTGAGCACGAACTCGGCCTCGCCGGGGTCGACGGTCGGGACTAGGTCCAGCCCATCCAGCATGCCCTTGTCGCGCTCCGGCCCGATATGCAGGACCTTGCGGCCGAGGCCCTTGTAGAACGCGTCGGGCCGGTGCTTCAGATGCTGCCAGACTTCTTCGCCGGACGTCATGATGTGGTGGTAGGCGTCGCGCGGAATGCCGATCGTCTCGATCCGGCCGGCCACCGTCTCGGCCTGCACCGGTGCGTTCGACAGGATGCACAGCCGCTTGCCGGCCGACTTCAGGCGATAGAGCGTATCGACGACGCGCGGATAGGGCTCGACGCCGTTATGCAGCACGCCCCAGACATCCAGGATGAAGCCGTCGTAGCGGCCCGCGATCTCTTCGATGCCGCCGACGACCGGAACGACCCAGCCGTCGGTCGGGGAGGGAACGGCGCTCACTTGTGCTTGAAGGCGGGTTTGCGCTTCTCGGCGAAGGCGGCCATGCCTTCCTTCTGATCCTCCAGCGCGAAGGTCGAGTGGAACACCCGGCGTTCGAACAGGATGCCCTCGGCCAGCGAGCTTTCGTAGGCGCGATTGACGCTCTCCTTAGCCATCATCACGACCGGCATCGACATGGAGGCGATCTTCTCCGCGGTCTTGACCGCATCGGCCAAGAGCTCGGCCGCGGGCACGACGCGGGTGACCAGGCCCGAACGTTCGGCCTCGGCGGCATCCATCATCCGGCCGGTCAGGCACATGTCCATCGCCTTGGACTTGCCGACGAAGCGGGTCAGGCGCTGGGTCCCGCCCGAGCCCGGGATGGTGCCGATGGTGATCTCGGGCTGGCCGAACTTGGCCGTGTCGGCGGCGATGATGAAATCGCACATCATCGCCATCTCGCAGCCGCCGCCCAGCGCGTAACCGGCCACCGCCGCGATGATCGGCTTGCGGCAGGTCGTGACCCGCTGCCAGCCCTTGGTGATGAAGTCCGAGAGATAGGCGTCCATATAGGTCTTGGCGCCCATCTCCTTGATATCGGCGCCGGCGGCGAACGCCTTCTCGCTGCCGGTCAGGATGATGCAGCGGATTGCCTCGTCCGCTTCCATATCGTCGAGCGCGGACCCCAAATCCTGGATCAGCGCCGCGCACAGCGCGTTCAGCGCCTGGGGGCGATGGAGCGTCACGATGCCGACGGCACCGCGCTTCTCCACGAGGATGTTTTCGTAGCTCATGGGATTGTCCTCAATCGATAGGGATTGGCCCAAGCGGCCGCGCCGGCTGTCAGCCGGGCGTCAGCGCGGGGCCAGGGTGAAGGCGACCTGCAGATTGCCGTCGCGTCCGTCGAAATCGAGGCTGAGGCGTTCGCCGTCGCGCTCGTAGGATTTGGTGTCGGGCGTTTTCGCCGCGGTCCGCCGCCAGCCGAGTTGCGGCAGGCTTTCCTCGTAGAAGGCCATGACCGCGTGTCGCGTCACGGCGCCACGGGCCTCGGCCTCGACGATGCGGCCCTGGGGCTTGTCGAACACCAGCGATGCCGCCTCGTCCGCGGCCAGACCCGGCATCAGCGGCACGTCCTCGGTGCCGGGGACATAGGTCGATTGAGCGGGGACGGATTGGACGAGCGAGGCCTGGACCAGTCCGGGGCCGGCGAGGCCAGGGCTGGCGATCATCAGGGCGGCGAGGGCCGCCGGAAGGGCGAGGCGTCGAACCATCGGGGCCAACTCTACACCATCACTGTTGCCGACGGGCACAATAGAATGTCGAACGGTTCGATTGCACGATCCGTTCGATGCCGATCTTGCAGGTGCAGTCGGGGCAGGGCTCGCCCTCCTTGCCGTAGACCGCCCATTGATGCTGGAAATAACCCAGCTCGCCGGTCGCCTGGACATAATCGCGCAAGGACGATCCGCCGGCGGCGATGGCGTTCAGCAGCACCTGGCGGATGGCGGCCACCAGCGTGTCGGCCGTCTCGCCCTGCACGGTCCCGGCCATGCGCTTGGGATCGATGCCGGCCCAATAGAGCGCTTCGGAGACATAGATATTGCCGAGCCCGGCGACATTCTTCTGGTCGAGCAGTGCGGCCTTGATCGGGCTCATCTTGCCCTTGAGCTTCGCCGCCAGCACGGGGCCCGAGAATTCATTGCCGAGCGGTTCCGGCCCGATATCGACGAACAGCTTGTGGGTGGCGAGTTCCGAGGCCCGGCAATAATCGAGGAAGCCGAAGCGGCGGGCGTCGTTGAACCGCACGGCGGTGCCGTCCTCGGTCTCGAACACGACATGGTCGTGCGGCTCCAGGGCCAGACCTGCGGCCGGTCCGATCACCATCCGGCCCGACATGCCCAGGTGGGCGATCAGCACGCCGCCGTCGTCCAGCATCATCAGGATATATTTCGCCCGCCGCTTGATCGTGGTGACGACGCGGCCCTCGACCAGGGCGCAGAGGCCCACCGGAAACGGAAACCGCATGTTCGGCCGGCGCAGTTCGAGCCGCGTCAGCCGGCGGCCCTCGAGGCGGGAGGCCAGGCCCCGGCAAACGGTTTCGACTTCGGGCAGTTCGGGCATGAGGACCGGTGACGAGGTGAGGCGGGGAGGCCGGTATAGACCGGTCTCGCGCCGCCCGCCATGGGTTGGTTTACGCCGTCGCAAACCGTGGCCGCTCCAGGTTCGGCAGGAACACCGTCAGGATGCCGATCAGCGGCAGGAACGAGCAGATCCGGTAGACGAAATCGATGCCCTCGACATCCGCGACCTGGCCCAGCACGGCGGCGCCGATGCCGCCCATGCCGAAGCTCAAGCCGAAGAACAACCCGGCGATCAGCCCGACCTTGCCCGGCACCAGCTCCTGGCCGAACACGACGATGGCGGAGAAGGCGGAGGACAGCACCAGGCCGATGATCACCGACAGCACGCCGGTCCAGAACAGGTCGGCATAGGGCAAGAGCAGCGTGAAGGGCGCCACGCCCAGGATCGAGACCCAGATGACGATCTTGCGCCCGATCTTGTCGCCGATCGGTCCACCGATGATCGTGCCGGCCGCGACCGCGCCCAGCAGCACGAACAGATGGATCTGCGCCGATTGTACCGACAGGCCGAACTTGCTGATCAGATAGAAGGTGAAATAGCTCGACAGGCTGGCGAGATAGAAGAATTTCGAGAACACCAGCAGGCCCAGCACGATGAGCGCGCCCGTCACCTTGGCGCGGCTCAGTTCCACATGGCCGGCGCCCTTCTTGGCCTTGGGCTTCAGCAGCGCCGCATTGGCCCGGTACCAGCGGCCGACCGCGAACAGCACGCCCATGGCGATGAGGGCTGCGACCGAGAACCACGAGATGGCATATTGGCCACGCGGGATGACGATCAGCGCCGCCAGCAGGGGCCCGAGCGCCGAACCCAGATTGCCACCGACCTGGAACAGCGACTGGGCGAAGCCGTGCCGCCCGCCCGACGCCATGCGGGCGACGCGCGAGGATTCCGGGTGGAACACCGACGAGCCGGTGCCGACGAAGGCGGCCGCGATCAGCAGGATCGGATAGCTGGGCGCCACCGACAGCAGCAGCAGACCCACGAGCGTGAAGCCCATGCCGATCGGCAGCGAATAGGGCTTCGGCCGCTTGTCGGTATAGAGCCCGATGACCGGCTGCAGCAGCGAGGCTGTGATCTGATAGGTGAGCGTGATCAGGCCGATCTGGCCGAACGTGAGATCGAAGCTCGATTTCAGCATCGGATAGATCGCCAGCAGCAGCGACTGGATCATGTCGTTCAGCATATGGGCGAAGCTGATCGACCCCAGAATGCCATAGACCGGCCCGTCCTTGGCCGCGGGCTTGGTGGCGAGGCTGTCGTCCAGGGTCGTGCTCATGGGGCGGCCATCATGGTCGTTGATTTCGCACGGATCATAATGCCGGTGGTTTCGCGATGTCCTGCCAATATCTGTCGCGAAACGGACAGGCCTACCCGCGGAACTGAAACTCCGAGGTTGCTGCCGCCGTCGCGACCAGGGCTCCCAAGGCGGTGCGCAGCTTGGTCGTGTCGGTGAAGACCGTCTTCGATCCCAGCACTTCCGACGTGCTGGCATAGGCCAGCAGCGCATTGCGCGTCGTCTGTCCTGCCGTCGGGATCATCGCGGCCACGACCCGGTCGACCGCCTGGGCGGCGGTGGTGAGGCCGATCGGGCCGCCGGGTGCCTCGCGCTGCAGCGTGTCGAAGATGCCGCCGAGGCCGGCCGCCAGGATTTCCGAACCGGTCGCCATGATCGTCTCGGCCGCGCGCCATCGTTCCAAGAGCGAGCCGTTGCTCATCCAGGGCGGCGCCACATCCGGCCGGCCATTGGGTGGAACCCAGGCGAAACGGGGATCGCCCATGTTGTTCAGCAGGCCGTTGAGCGTTGCCGTCGGATTGATCGGCAGGTTGGCGGCGCGCAGCAGCGACACCACGAACTCGAACGGCGTCTTGAACTTGGCGCCGGTCGATGCGGCGAATTCCGCCGACAGGATCAGGGTTTGCAGCACGAGGGCCATCTGGTTCGGCGCCGTGCTATTGGCGAGGAATGTCTGCGACATGGCGGCCACGACCGCGCTGTTCGCCGGCGGATTGTCGCCGATGAAGCGCCGATAGAGCTTGGTCGCGATCGTGTTGGCCGTGCCGGGATGGACCGCCAGAATATTGAACAGCGTCTCGCCTTCGGTCTGGCCGCCGGACGGGATGCTGTGGCCGAGATAGGTCTTGGTGCCGGCGGCGTGGTTGGCGCTTTTGAAGGTGAAGGCGCCGGTCGTATCGTCGATGGTCCAGCCCGACAGGATCAGCGCGCCCTGGGCCACGTCCTGGTCCGAATAGCCGGTGCCGACCAGGGTCGCGGGCGTGGTCAGGCCCAGGTAGCGCTGGACCCCCAAGGTGTGCAACTCCATCACCTCGCGGGCGTAATTCTCGTTCGGCGCCTTGCCGGTCGACTGGTCCTGATTGAGGTAGAACATCATCGCGACCGACTTCGCGACCGCCCCCAGCAGGCTGCGGAAATTACCGAGCGCATTGGTGCGCAGCACCGTGTCGTAAGCCGGATAAGTGGTGCCGGTCTGCTCGTGCGAGGTGACCTGGACATTGAAATGCGCATGCCAGAACTCGACCATCTGCTCGGCGAGCTGGTTGGGCGATTGGGCGGCGCGGATGTAGGAGGCGGCCTGGGCCTCGGCACCGGGGCGCATGATCTGCGGATGGTCCATGCCGGCGGACTTGAAATTGGCCCAAAGGGCGGCGTCGCTCGCATGCAGCCAGGTGAGCGGCAGCATCACCGCCGGCAGTGCGGCACCTGTGGTCGGATCGTCGCCGGTGAATTTCAGCTGGACCGCGGCCAGCGCCTGGGCGACGGCCGCGCTGTCGGCCGCCGAGGCGGTCAATTGGGCACCGAGCCAGCTGTTGAGCGTGACGGCGGTCGGGGCCGTGGCGTCGTTGTATTTCGCACCGAAGGTCAGGCGATTATAGGCGAGCGTCGCCGATGGCATGGTCATGGCGGGGCCCCCTAATGCGCTGCGAACAGGTTGAGTGGCGTCTGGACGACGAGCCCCGGAAACAATCCGCTGGGCGCGTCGTGGCGTCGGGCCGTGATCGCCTCCAGGATGACCTGGCGCGCATCGGTGGTGATGGCGACGTCGCCGAGATCGCTCTGGGCCGCGGCCAACCCCGGCCAGCTGCCGTACATCCGGCCGCCCGCGACCGCGTTGCTGAGCACCAGCATGACGTTGCCATGGCCGTGATCGGTGCCGCCGCTGGCGTTGGAGATGATGCGCCGGCCGAACTCGCTCATGACGATGACGGTGACGCCGGCTGTGGTCTGGCTGTTCACGTCGTTCCAGAACGCGCCCAGCGCCTTCGACAGGGTTGCGACAGCCGGCGGAAACCGGTCGGCCTGGTCGACGTGCGTGTCCCAATTGTCATATTCGAACACGCCCAGCTGCAAGCCGGCACCCTGCTTCATCAATTCGGCGGCGATCGAAAGGCCGGTCGACAGGCTGTCCTTGCCATAGGCCGCGGGCGTGACGAAGCCGCTGGTGAGGGCGGCGAAGCGCTGGACCGCGCTGACGCCGAGCATGGCCTCGGCCGCGAGTGCCGCTGCCGGGGAACTGCCGGTCGGGCCCAGGCCATATTCCTGTTGCAGGAACGCCAGCTTCTCGGCACTGCTGACCGCGAAGCTCGGGGCGTTGGCGATGCAGAGCGCCGAAAGATCGTCGCTGATCGACAGGGGCAGGGTCGGCACGCCGCAGGCCATGGCGGCGAAGGTGCCTTGCACCGCCGTCGCATTGGCATAGCGCCCGACCCAGCCGCCGAACTGGCTCGTGGTGGTGAGGTCGGTGACACCGCATTCGGTCAGCTGCTGCATTTCGAAATGCGAGCGCGAGGCGGCTTCCGTGCCCGATGCCGGGATCAGCGCCAGATGGCCAGCCTTATAAAGCGCTTGAAGTTCTGGGGCGGCGGCGTTCAGGCGCCAATCCTGCGCGGTCAGCCCACCCGCCAGCTGGAAGCCGGTGGCGGGAATGAGCGTCTTCGGACGGGCGGCGTTGAGGTTGGTGTCGTCGACCGGAGCCAGCAGATTGAGCCCGTCCATGCCGCCGCGCAGGATGACGAACAGCAGCGCGTCTTTGGTGGTGCTGGTCGCACCCAGCGCAATGCGCGCACCCGCCGGCAGCCCGGCCAGCAAGGATCCCAGCGCCGCATTGCGCAAAAACTCGCGACGGACAATACCCATGATCGATTACTCCAGCCCCACCAGACCGAAGTCGGTCTCGGTCGGTGGTCGCCCAAATGAATCGATCTTCAGCTTTCGTCGGTCAACGAATATAAATTTCCATATTCGGTAATATTTTCTATATGTTTAGTAAAACTGTTCATACTTATTTAGTTTTTGCGATAGAAGTGCGTTTATGTGTTGTGTTTACTTGAAGTAGTTCAAAAATTACGAGAACTCTGTTGTTAAAGAGGCGGGCGCCGGCGCGCCTTACGATCCAGGGGCGTTTCGCCATGATAGCGCGCCGGCAGGCAGACCATCCCCGTGCCCGGGCATAATATATTTCTATCGATGGGCAGGAGATCGCCCGCGTGCCGCCCGAGGCTAGCGGCCCACGTGCCCGCGCGCTATGTTCCGCGCCATGATGACTGACGATATCCCCGGCGCTGCTCACGAAACTCCCGGCTCGACCCATTTCGGCTTCCGCACGGTGGCGGAGGACGAGAAGGTCGGGCTGGTCCGCGGCGTGTTCGACAGCGTGGCCGGCCGCTACGATCTGATGAACGATCTGATGAGTGCCGGCGTCCATCGGCTGTGGAAATCGGCGCTGATGGATTGGCTCAATCCGCGGCCGGGGCAGCATCTGCTTGATGTCGCCGGCGGCACCGGCGATATCGCGTTCCGGTTTCTGGATCGCACCCGGCCGCGCAACGCCGCCACGGACCTGCCGCCGGTGCCGGCGCGGGTCACGGTCTGCGACATCAACTGGAACATGCTGGGCGTCGGCCGCAACCGGGCGATCGACCGGGGCATTCTGGGCGGCATCGACTGGGTCTGCGGCAATGCCGAGGCGCTGCCGGTGCCCTCGGGCTCGGTCGATGCCTATACGATCGCGTTCGGGCTCCGGAACGTCACTCACATCGATCTGGCGCTGGCCGAGGCGCGGCGCGTGCTGAAGCCGGGCGGGCGCTTCATCTGTCTGGAATTCAGCAAGGTCGTGCTGCCGGTGCTGGACCGGCTCTACGACACCTATTCGTTCGAGGTGCTGCCGCGCCTCGGCAAATGGGTGGCGAAGGACGAGGAGTCCTATCGCTACCTGGCCGAAAGCATCCGGCGTTTCCCGCCCCAGGAAGAGCTGGTGGAGCGCATGCGCGCGGTCGGGTTCGACCAGGTGAAGTACCGCAACTTGACGGGCGGCATCTCGGCGATGCATTCGGGCTGGCGGCTCTGAGCGGCGTGTTTCGGGCGTTACGGCATCTGGGCGCACTCATCCGCATCGGCTGGCATCTGGCCCGGCACGATGCGCTGTTCCCGTTGCGCAATATCGTCGGCCTCGCGGCCTTCCTGCGTGTCGCGCGGTTCATCCGGCCGCCGGCGGAGGAAGTCCGGGGCCTGCGCGAGGGCCAGCGGCTGGCGCTGGCGCTCCGGCAATTGGGGCCGAGCTTCATCAAGCTGGGCCAGGCGCTCTCGACCCGCTCCGACCTGATCGGCGAGGAGGTTGCGGCCGATCTCTCCGGCTTGCAGGACAATGTGCCGCCGTTCCCGGGCGCGGAAGCCGTGGCCGTGATCGAGGCCGAGATGGGCGTGCCGCTCCATGAGCGCTTCAGCCATTTCGATGAGGTCGCGGTCGCCGCCGCGTCCGTGGCACAGGTGCATTTCGCCACCACGACCGAGGGGGCGGAGGTCGCAGTCAAGGTGCTGCGGCCGGGCGTCGAGAAGGCGTTCGCGCGCGATCTGGATCTGCTGTTGTGGCTGGCCGAACAGATCGAACGCTTCCAGGCCTTCCGCCGGCTGAGGCCGGTCGAGGTCGTGGGCCGGCTCGCCGAATCCGTCGCGTTCGAGATGGACCTAAGGCTCGAAGCCTCGGCCGCGGCGGAGCTGGCGGAGAATTTCTCGGGCGAGACCGACTTTCGCGTGCCGTCGGTCGACTGGATGCGCACCGGCCGGCGCGTGCTGGTGACGGAGCGGATCTACGGCATTCCCGTGGGCGATATCGCGGCGCTGGAGGCGGCGGGGCTCGACCCGAAGGAGATCGTGCGCAAGGCGGCGGCCGCTTTCTTCGCCATGGTGTTCCGCGACGGCTTCTTTCACGCCGACCTGCATCCGGGCAACCTGTTCGTGGCCGCGGACGGCGCCATCGTCGCGGTCGATTTCGGCATCATGGGGCGCCTCGATCGCAAGCATCGCTACTATCTGGCCGACATGCTGCTGGGCTTCCTCACCGGCAATTATCGCCAGGTGGCGCAGGTGCATTTCGACGCGGGCTTCGTGCCGGCGACCGAGTCGATCGACGCTTTCACGCAAGCCTGCCGCTCGATCGGCGAGCCGCTGATGGGTCAGCCGCTGGAAAAGATCTCGGTGGCGCGGCTGCTGTCGCAGCTGTTCCAGATCACCCGCACGTTCAAGATGGAAACCCAGCCGCAGCTCTTGATGCTGCAGAAGACCATGGTGCTGGCCGAGGGGCTGGGGCGCCTGCTGGATCCGACGGTCAACATGTGGTCGCTGTCGCGGCCGCTGATCGAGGAATGGATGATCGTCAACCGCTCCGGTCCGGCGCGCGCGCTCCTGACCGCGACCGACGCGCTCGCCGCGCTCGAGCGGCTGCCGGCGTTGATGGGCGATTTCGAGCTGCTGCTGCGGCAATTGTCCCATGGCGGCCTGGCGCTCAGCCCGGACACGGTCAAGGCGATCCGCGGCGGCGACGGCGGGCGCAACCCGATGATCTGGCCGCTGTGGATCGCAGCGCTGGCGCTGGGCGCCATGGCGATCGCCCAGCTGGTCGCGGCGTCACATTAACTCGTGTATGATCCGTACCCATGGAATTGAGCCGATGGAAATGAGTCTTCAGGGCCGACGGGTCCTGCTGATCATCTCGGGCGGGATCGCCGCCTATAAATCGCTGGACCTGATCCGTCGGCTGCGCGAGCGCGGCTGCGCGGTGCGATGCCTGATGACCGCGGGCGCGCAGCAGTTCGTGACGCCGCTCGCGGCCGCCGCCTTGAGCGAGGACAAGGTCTATACCGAGCTGTTCTCGCTGACCGACGAGAGCGAGATGGGCCATATCCGCCTGTCGCGCGAGGCCGATCTGCTGGTGGTCGCCCCCGCCTCGGCCGACCTCATGGCGCGCATGGCGGCCGGCATGGCGAATGATCTGGCCTCGACCGTGCTGCTCGCGACAGATAAGCCGGTCATGATCGCGCCCGCCATGAACGTCATGATGTGGCAGCATGTTGCGACCCAGCAGAATTTCCGCACGCTGCTCGCGCGCGGCATCATCAGCCTCGGCCCCAATGCCGGCGACCTCGCCTGCGGCGAGATCGGATCGGGCCGGATGGCGGAGCCGCTGGAGATCGTCGACGCCGTCATCGCGCATTTCGCCGGCAATGAACGGCCGCTCGCCGGCCGGCGGGCGCTGGTGACCAGCGGTCCGACTCACGAGCCGATCGATCCGGTGCGCTATATCGCCAACCGTTCGTCCGGCAAGCAGGGCCATGCCATCGCCGCGATCCTAGCCTTGCAAGGCGCCGACGTGACGCTCGTCTCCGGCCCGACCCATGAGCCGACGCCGCCGGGTGTCACCCTGCGGCCGATCGAGACCGCGGCGGAGATGCTGGCGGCCTGTCAGGCGGCCCTGCCGGTCGATGTCGCGGTCTGCGCTGCGGCGGTCGCCGACTGGCGCGTGGCCGAGGTGCCGGGGCATAAGCTGAAGAAGGGCGACGGCGGCCCGCCGAGCCTGGCGCTCGTCGAAAACCCGGACATTCTGGCGACGCTGTCCAAGCCCGGGCCAGCACGCCCCACGCTGGTCGTGGGCTTTGCCGCCGAGACGCGCGACGTGGTGGCGCAGGCGACCGAGAAGCGCCGGCGCAAGGGCTGCGACTGGATTCTGGCGAACGACGTGGCGCCGGAAACGGGTACTTTCGGCGGCGACGCCAACACGATCCATCTGATCGACGACACGGGGGTCGAGCATTGGCCGACCCTGACCAAACAAGCCGTGGCCGAGCGATTGGCCCTGCGCATTGCCGCCCGTCTGGGCGAGAGGAAAGCCTGATGACCGTAGAAGTGCCGGTGCTGCGCCTGCCGCATGGTGCCGACCTGTCCCTGCCTGCCTATGCGACGCCGCAGAGCGCCGGCGTCGATCTGCGTGCCGCGATCGATCAGACCATGATCCTGCCGCCCTTGGGCCGTGTCGCGGTGCCGACCGGCCTCGCGATCGCACTGCCCGACGGTTACGAGGCGCAGGTGCGCCCGCGCTCGGGCCTGGCCTTGAACGACGGCGTCACGGTGCTGAACAGCCCGGGCACGATCGACGCGGATTATCGCGGCGAGATCAAGGTCATCCTGATCAACTTGAGCCATCGACCGTTCGCGATCGAGCGCGGCCAGCGCATCGCCCAGTTGGTCGTGGCCCCGGTGATCCAGATCGACTGGCACGAGGTCCATGTGCTGGAAAAGACCGAGCGCGGCGCCGGCGGATACGGCTCGACCGGGGCGACCTAACCGGATTTATTCGGTTCGGCGTTTGCGCCCGGGCGCCGGACACCCTACATTCCCCGAAAATCGATCGGTGTTGGTCCGCGAACCACGGACCGGCATCGTGCCATGCTCGGGAGAACCTGATGTCTGCGACGCCCAATTTTCGCGGCCGGATTTACGACGGCATTCTGGACACGGTCGGGGCGACGCCGATCGTCCGGCTGAGCAAGCTCGCCGCGCACTATGGCGTCAAGGCGCAGATCGCCGCCAAGCTCGAATTCTTCAATCCGCTGGCCTCGGTCAAGGACCGTATCGGCCGCGCCATGATCGAGGCGGCCGAGGCCGACGGGCGCCTCAGGCCCACGACTGTGATCGTGGAACCCACCTCGGGCAATACCGGCATCGCCTTGGCGTTCGTCTGCGCCGCCAAGGGCTATCGCCTGATCCTGACCATGCCTGAGAGCATGTCGGTCGAACGGCGCAAGATGCTGAAGCTGCTGGGCGCCGAGCTGGAGCTGACGCCGGCCGCCGGCGGCATGAAGGCGGCTATCGCCCGGGCCGAGGAACTGGTCAAGACCATGCCCGACGCCATCATCCTGCAGCAGTTCCAGAACCCGGCCAATCCGGCGATCCATCGCGCGACGACGGCCGAGGAGATCTGGGCCGATACGGCCGGCCAGGTCGATGTCGTCGTTTCGGGCGTCGGCACCGGCGGTACGCTCACCGGCGTCTCCCAGGTGCTGAAGCCACGCCGGCCCGGCTTCAAGATGATCGCGGTCGAGCCGGAGGACAGCCCGGTACTGTCCGGCGGCGCGCCCGGCCCGCACAAGATCCAGGGGATCGGCGCCGGCTTCGTGCCGGATACGCTCGACCCGAAGGAGATCGACGAGGTCGTGCGCATCTCCAACGACCGCGCCTTCAAGATCGCCCGCGAGGTCGCGAAGCTCGAAGGCGTGCCGGTCGGCATCTCGTCGGGCGCGGCGCTGGCCGCGGCGCTCGAGGTCGGGTCCCGGCCCGAGATGGAGGGCAAGCTGATCGTGGCGATCATCCCGAGCTTCGCCGAGCGCTATCTGTCGACCGCGCTGTTCGAAGGGCTCTGAGGTCGCCGGTGCGCGATCTCGATGATGCCGAGTTCGAGCGCTACGCCCGGCATCTGATCCTCGACGAGGTCGGCGAGGAGGGCCAGGCGAAGCTGCTGGCCTCGCGGGTGCTGGTCGTGGGCGCCGGCGGGCTGGGCTCGCCGCTGCTGCTCTATCTGGCGGCGGCCGGGGTCGGCACGCTCGGCATCGTCGACGATGACGCGGTGTCGCTCTCGAACCTGCAGCGCCAGGTCATCCACCGCACTGCCGACATCGGCCGGCCGAAAACCGACAGCGCCGCCCAAGGGCTGACGGCGATCGAGCCGGCGGTGACGCTCGAGCTTTGGCCGCACCGGCTGACGGAGGCCAATGTCGACGAGTTGGTCCGGCGCTACGACTTGATCGCCGACGGCAGCGATAATTTCACCACGCGCTATCTGGTGAACGACGCCTGCGTGCGCGCCGGCAAGCCGTTCGTCTCGGGCGCCCTGCTGCGCTTCGAGGGCCAATTGTCCACCTTCAAGCCGCATGCGGGCCCGGCCCATCCCTGCTATCGCTGCCTGTTCCCGGAGGCGCCGGATCCGGGCTCGATCCCGCGCTGCGAGGAGGCCGGCATCTTGGGTCCGGTCGCCGGCGTGATCGGCACCTTGCAGGCGACCGAGGTTCTGAAGGAGCTGCTGGGCATCGGCGAGAGCCTGTCCGGGCGACTGATGATGTATGACGCGCTCGCCACCAGCTTCTATACCGTCCGCGTGCCGCGCGATCCCAATTGCCCCTGCTGCGGGGCCGGGGCATCCTCAGGCCAATAAAACAAAGCCCTGGGGAGGCCGTCCGATGCGTCGCACTTTATCCATCCTGCTGCTGGCGGGCCTCGCCGGCTCGGCCATCGCCGCCGATCCGATCACGCTCGACACGATCAAGGCGCGCGGCACGCTGCGTGTCGGCACGCCCGGCGACTACCGGCCGTTCGCGATCCGCAACGACGACGGTAGCTATGAGGGCGCCGACATCGACATGGCCAAGGGCTTCGCCGGCAAGCTGGGCGTGCGGCTGGAAATCGTGCCGACCGAATGGGCCAAGCTGCAGGGCGATTTCGACGCCGGCAATTTCGACATCGCCATCGGCGGCATCACCGTGACGCCGGACCGGGCGGCCAAGGGCGATTTCTCGGTGGCGCTGCTCGAAGACGGCAAGCGGCCGGTCGTGCGCTGCGCCGACAAGGACAAGTATAATTCGATCGCCGCGATCGATCAGCCCGGAACGCGTGTCGTGGTCAATCCGGGGGCGGCGAACGAGGCTTTCGCGCGCGCCAATTTCCATCAGGCGCCGATCACGGTGAACCCGGACAATATTACCGTGCCGGACCAGATCGTGGCCGGGAAGGCCGACGTGTTCGTAACCGACGGCATCGAGGTCGACCTGATCGCGAAACGTCATCCGGGCGTGCTGTGCGCGGCGGCCGTACCGGGTCCCTTCACCCACCTGACCAAGGCCTGGTATTTCCCCAGGGATCCCGGCCTGAAACAGGCGATCGACGGCTATCTCAGCCCGGCCAAAGCCGACGGCACCTGGGCCGCCACGCTCGAAGCGGCGATGAAGTAGAGGCTATTTATACCGTTCCTGCCGCCACGGATCGCCGCGTTCGTGATACCCGCGGGCTTCCCAATAGCCGGGCGCATCCCGGTCGGTGAACCAGAGATGCCGCAGCCATTTGGCGGATTTCCAGAAATAGAGCTGGGGAATGACCAGCCTGACCGGACCGCCGTGGGCGCGGGCGAGCGGCTCGCCCTGCCAGTGGGTCGCCAGCATGGCGCCGTCGGCGATGAAGTCGGCCAGGGGCACGGTCGTGGCATAGCTGTCGAAGCTGCGGATGCGCACGAAGCGCGCGGTCGGCAGCGGCTGCAGATACTCCACCAGATCGCGGCCGGTGATGCCGGCCCATTCATTGTCGTAGCGCGACCATTGGGTGACGCAATGGATGTCGGAGATCGCTTGGCTTTCGCGCAACCGATGCAGCTCGTCCCAGCCCCAGTCGATCGAGCGGGAGACCAGGCCGCCGGCGGTCAGGCGCCAGTCGCGGCGGGTCAAGTTCGGTTGCGCGCCCAGATCCAGCACCGGCCAATCCTGGACCAGGGTCTGGCCGGGCGGCAGCCGTCCGCGCCCGGCCGGCTGCGGCACCAGCAGGCGGCCCTCGGCAGCCCAGCGCATTTTGGTTTCGATGAGTTTGTCGCGGTTCATGGCACCGATATAGGCTCGCCGGATCGGCGCCCAAGACACGATCGGGTGATCACAGTCTGACCGCGGTCCCGTCGGATTGGCAGAGGACCGAGCAGGCGAGGATCATGTCGACGGTCCTGCCGTCGGCGGCGAGCGGCAGCAGGCAATTCTCGATCAGCTGATGGCTGCGGTCGGGGCCCCAGAGCACGGGGCTGCAGGCCCAGGTCGGACGCCCCATCTCGGCGATATAGCGCAGGCGATCCTGTACGGCCGGATCGTCCCAGGTCTCGCTATGGATCTCGTCCAGCCACTGGCCGGTCAGGTCTGCGCCCAGCACGCGCACCTCGGCCGTGCCGATCAGGCGATAGCGAAAGCGCAGCGGTTCGCGCGTGACGTCGAGCAGCCAGACATGGGGCAGGAAGGCGACCATGTCGCCCGGCCACAGATCCGCGCGCGCCGGCAGCCGATCGGGCGGGGCTATGTTGCGCCAATAGTCGAAGCATTGGGCGACGAGCGGTTGCCAGGCCCGGCGATCCTCCGGGATCGCATGGTCGGTCCAGGCGCCGTAGTCCTGGTCGGTCATCGCAAAAATGCTGCCATCGCTGCCCCGCGCGAGGATGGGATGCGGCGGGGGTCGCATCCCTTAATCCTCCGACTAGTTTGCCGGAACGGCACCCAGAAAGTCACGCTTGCCGACGGGCACGCCGGCGTGGCGCAGGATGTCGTAGGCGGTGGACGCGTGGAAATAGAAGTTCGGCAAGCCGAAACCGAACAGATAGTTGGCGCCGGTGAAATTCACTTCATGGCCGCCGAGCTTGAGCGCGATCGGGCGGGTCTCCGCACCCTCGAACTGGGCGGCCGGCAGGGCCCCGATGAACTCGGACACCTTGGCCAGGCGCGCCTTCAGCTCGTCGAACGTCGTCTCATCATCGGCGAGCTTCGGGATCTCGACGCCGGCCAGACGGGCGGCGATGCCCTTGGCATTGTCGGTCGCGACCTGGATCTGGCGTGCGAAGGCGAACATGTCCGGGGCCAGGCGATAGCCCATCAGCGTGGCCGGATCGATCTTGCGCGCCTCACAATGGGCAGCGGCCTTGTCGATCACCGCCGACAGGCTGTCGAGGATCTGGAGCAGCGCCGGGACCGACGCCTGATGCATGGAAAGAGACATGGCAGGGTGTTTCCTCAAGGATTTTTATGGGCAGGCACAAAAACGCCGCCCGGATCGCTCCGGGCGGCGCAGCATACTCTCAAACAGGGGCGATTAGGCCGCCTGCTGATTGATCACTTTCGGCTGAGCGCCGCCGCCGGTGATCTGGATGGTCCGGGGCTTCAGGGCCTCGGGGACTTCCCGCTTCAGATCGATCGACAGGATGCCGTTCTCGAGCGACGCGTCGGTCACCTCGATATGGTCCGCCAGCTCGAAACGACGGTCGAAGCCGCGCTGGGCGATGCCCTGGTGCAGGTACTGCACGCCGTCCTTGGACTGGCGCTTGCCCACGACCAGGAGCTGGTTCGGACGCGCGGTGATCGAAATATCGTCGATCGAGAAGCCGGCCACCGCGAGCGTGATGCGGTAGGTCTGCTCACCGGTCTTTTCGATGTTGTACGGAGGGTAATTGTCGGCGGGGGCCGCTGCCTGGGCTTCCTGAAGCAGGTTCAGGACCCGGTCGAAGCCGATGGCCGAGCGATAAAGGGGCGCGTATGCGAGTGCACTCATGATCCATATCCTCACTGTTGAGCAACATGGGAGCGCAGACGGCCGCTGCGGGTCGTCCGCGCGCCAATTAAATCCGGACCCCATCATGGGCATCCGAACGAGACTGGATTTGGGGACGCGCGACCCGGCTTCAAGAGGACAAAAATAATCGTCCGTCGATTTTTTCAGGCGAGCGCCGTCGCGCGCTCGGCCTCGTCGGGCGCGTTCGGATCGCCCGGCGCCGTCTCCCAGCCCAGTTCGGGCAGGGTGACGATCCGGTGCCCGGCCAGGTCCTGGCGGCACACGATGGAGTGCTGTTCTTCCATATAACTCAAGAGCCGACGGGCGCGGCCCAAGGACCGGCTGCCATAGGCGCGCGCGATCGTGCCGTCGGACGGGCAGGGCAGCCGATCGAGGGCCGCGCGGGCCAGCAGCAGGAACACGCCCTGGACGTCGTCGGGCAGGCTGGCGGCGATGGCGAGAGCCTGGTTCCATTCCGGGCTGTCCGCGGCCTCGGCGCCGACGCCGGCGCGGGCGGTCGCCAAGCGCCGGCGGAAGGCCGGGATATCGAGCGGCTTGCCGGCGATATTGTGGATCCGGCAGCGCACCAGGAAATCCTGATACAGCACGGCCACCGAGCGGAAGGCCGCATCCGGATCGGCCGCGACCTGGCGCAGCACCTCGTCCAGCTTGCGCTGGGATTCGGCCTGTTCCTCCGGCGTCTCGGTCCTGAGTGCCGGACGGCCGCGGTCCTGCATCGGGGCGGGGCGCGACTGGGCCAGTTGGGTCAGGATGTCGGGCGGCGGGCTCGCCGGTGCCGCGCGGCGCATGGTGGCGCGCAGCGGCTCCGGCTCCGGCGCCTTCAGGATCAGCTCGCGCATGTCTTCGGACGCGGCCTGGGGCAACGGCATCAGTTTCGGGCTCATGCCGCGCGTCGCGGTCTCGACCGTGCCGATACGGATCGGCAGCGGCCGGCGCGAGAGGGCAGGGCCGAGCGCGATGAAATGGCCGCGCTCCAGATCGCGGAACATCTCGGCCTGGCGCCGCTCCATGCCCAAGAGGTCGGATGCCCGCGCCATGTCGATGTCGAGGAAGGTGCGGCCCATCAGGAAATTGGACGCCTCGGCCGCGACATTCTTGGCGAGCTTGGCCAGGCGCTGGGTCGCGATCACGCCGGCCAACCCGCGCTTGCGGCCCCGGCACATCAGGTTGGTCATCGCGCCCAGCGACACCTTGCGCGCCTCGTCCGACACCTCCCCGGCGGCGGCGGGGGCGAACAGCTGCGCCTCGTCGACCACGACCAGCATCGGGTACCAGAAATCCCGCTCGGCATCGAACAGCCCGCCCAGGAAGGCGGCGGCATGGCGCATCTGCGCCTCGGTGTCGAGGTTCTCCAGATTGAGCACGACCGACACGCGATGCTGGCGCACCCGCTCCGCCGCGCGCTGCAATCCTGCCTCGGTATGGGCGGCGGCGTCGATCACCATATGGCCGTGCTTGTCGGCCAGGCTGACGAAATCGCCCTCGGGATCGATCACCGCCTGCTGCACCCAGGGCGCGCTCTGCTCCATCAGGCGCCGGAGCAGATGCGACTTGCCGGAACCGGAATTGCCCTGCACCAACAGGCGGGTCGCCAGCAGCTCCTCCAGATCGAGCGTTGCCGCATGACCCGCCGCCGTATTCCCCATCTCGATGGCAACCGTCATCCCGAACCCAGATCCCCTGATGTGAGGGATGATCTATAGCGGATCGTCGGGGCCGGAAGGGAGTCCTGATCGCGCAGGTCGGGGTTTTGTTCTCAGGCGATGGCCGGGCTCCAGCGCCAGGTGTTACGCCCCGCCGCCTTGGCCTCGTACATCGCGACATCGGCCGATTTGAACAAGGCTTCCTGGGTCCCGCCATGCTGCGGATGGATGGCGATGCCGATGCTGGGGCTGGTCCGCATTTCCGCGGTACCGTAGCGAATCGGGCCGGTAAAGCCATCGACGATGCGCCGGCACACGGTCTCGATCGCCAAGGGCTCGGGCGAGCCGATCAGCAGGATCGCGAACTCGTCGCCGCCGACACGAAACACCGCGTCATAGATCCTGACTGCGCCCTTGAGCCGCCGGGCCGTCTCGATCAGAAGCGCGTCGCCGGCATCATGGCCCAGCGTGTCGTTGACTTGCTTGAACCGATCGAGATCGATCAGCAGCAGCGCGAAGCTGCCGTTTTCCCGGCGGGCGAGGGCGGCCTGCTTCAGGAATTCGTCGTGGAAGCCGCGGCGATTGGAAAGGCCGGTCAGCGGATCGACGTAGGCGATTTCCTCCAGATGCCGCTTGCTCTCCTGCAATTCCGCGGTGCGCCGTTCCAGGTCCGCCGTCCGTGCCGCGACCAGCCGTTCCAGGCGGTGCTGCTGGCGCCGGAGATAGGCTGTTCGGGTCTGCACCAGCGTGACGATCGCGGTCAGGCCCAGCGCGACCATGGCACCGCTGAACCAGATCGTCTGGTACCAGGCCGGCGGGACGTGCACCGGCAGGTCCAACTCGGTCTCGGTCCAGAGGCCCGCCCGGTTGGTCCCGCGGATCTGCAGGGCATAGTCGCCCGGCGGCAGGTTGGTGTAGGCGGCAAGCCGGCGCGTCGGATCGGTGTCGATCCAGCCCTCGTCGAAACCATCCAGGCGATAGGCGTAGCGGTTGAGCTCGGGTGCTGTGTAGTCGAGTACCGAAAACTCGACGGCGAAGCTGTTGGCGCGCGGGCTGAGCCGCAGCGGCGCCCTGTCGCCGGCACCGTTGAACGGCCCGGTCGGGACCGGCTTGCCGCCGGCCCTGATGTCGGTCGCGACGATCGGCGGGCGATAGCGCCAGGGCTTCAACCGCTCGGGCCGGACGATAGTCAGGCCGCCCTGGCCGCCGAACAGCAGCTCGCCCGCGTCGGTCACGGCACCGGACCCGACCCAATAGGTCGGGATCGCGACGCCGTCGGCGGCATGCAACGCATCCACGGTGAAATTATAGGGATTGATCACGGCCAGCCCGTCGGCGGTGCTGGCCCAGATCCTGCCCTGCGCGTCCTGCAGCAATTTGCCGACGTTCGGGCTGGGCAGACCGTCGGCACGGCCGAGGCGCCGGAACCGGGGGGTGCCGTTGCCGTCGCGCCCGGTCATCATCTGGATGCCGCCGCCGAGCGTGCCGACCCATAATCGGCCGTCGCGGTCGAGCAGCAGGGACGAGATGAAGCCCGCCGCCATGGCCTGCGGATCGGCGGCGTTCGGCAGGATCTGCACGACCGCGCCGGTCTTGGGGCTGAAGCGGTTGAGGCCGTTGAGCGTGCCGATCCACAGATCGCCGGCGGTGCCGTGCTCGATGGCGCTGACGCGCTGATCGGTCAATTTCGGCGAAGCGGCGAGCGCCAGCGCCGGCGTCTCGTCCCCCTTCAGCAACAGACCTTGGAACCCGACGCTCCGGCTGCCGATCCACAGGGTCTGACCGTCGAGCAGCAGCGCGCTCACGCCCATGTCCGGATCGCGGTCCGGCGGGTTGATGCGGGCGATGGTCTGCCCGGTCCGGCTGCTGCGATAGAGGCCGCGCGACGTGCCGATATAGATGCAGTCGTCGGTCGCGGCCATCGCATAGATGCCCTCGGTCGGCAGGGCCGTCTCCGCATGGGCCCGGTCCGGCACCAGGCTCGCGGTGCGGCCATTGCCGGGATCGACGATCTCGATGCCACCGCCGGTGCCGAACCCGAGCCAGGCGAGCCCGTCCGGGCCCGGCAGGATCGCGTTCACGTCGGTCGCGGTCAGCCCATCGGCGCGATTGGCGGTTTCGAACAGGGTCAGCACGGCATCGTCGTCACCGTCGGTGCGATCCAGCCCGCGGGCGGTGCCGATCCAGGTCGATCCCGCCCGGTCCTTCAGCAGGCTCCAGACCAGGTCGTGGGACAGGCTGGATGCGACGGTAGGATCGTGGTGCAGGCGCCGGATCCTGCCCGTCGCGGTATCGACGGTGACGATGCCCTCGCCATAGGTTTCCAGCCAGACATGGCCGGGCGAGACCGCGCCGATCGCGTTGACGATCTGGCTCTGCACGCCGGTGCCGGTCTCGCGCGCCTCTTCGATCACCGTGGCGCTGCCGGTCGCGCGGTCTAACATCACCGCGCCGCAGCGGCCGGTGGCCACCCAGATATGGCCGGCCTCATCCTCGAACAGGGCATGCGCCGATTGCGCGCCCTCGCAATCGCGCACCGGCAGGGCCACGGTTTCGAAGCGGTCGGCGCCGGCCGGCCGATGGGCCAGACCGCGCCGGGTCCCGACCCACAGCCCGCCCACATGGTCGCGCATCACCGTCCAGACCTGCTTGTCGGGCAGCGTGCCGGGGTCGTTCGGGTCATGGCGTAGCGCGAAGCTGACGCCGGTCTGCGGATCCAGATGATCGAGCGTACCATCGGCGACGAACCACAGACCGTCGGCGCCATCGTCGGCGATCGCGTCCACGCGTTTCAACACGGCCCCGTCCGGTCCGTCGATATAGCTTAGGAAACGGTCTTGGCTCGGATCATAGCGCACCAGTCCGCCGGCGCTGGTCCCGATCCACAGGTGCCCCCGGTGGTCGGCATGCAACGTGTTGATGTAACTGTCCGGCAGTGCGTCCGGATTGCCGGGCGCCGGCTTGTAGCTATGGAACCGGTAGCCGTCCCAGCGGGCGAGCCCATCCTGGGTGCCGACCCAGAGAAAGCCCTCACCATCCTCGGCCAGCGCGGTCACGATCGGATGCGGCAGCCCCTGCTCGCGACCGTAGTGCTGGAACACGGTATCGCTGAGCCCGGTCCAGCGCGCATCTGCTCCGGCGGCAGGCCGTGCCGAACACGCGCCGATCAGGATGACGAGCATCGCCAGCCGGATAGCGAAGATCGAGAGCAGCCGCAGATTTTCTGACGGTCTCTCCGTGTGACGTCGTTTCATGGGCGAGCATGACCCTCGGGTAACAGTTTCAACCGTTACCAATAAAAGTTTCTTCGGATACCGCTGAAGTTCCAAACAAACGGCAAGTCAAACAGCCGTTTGTTTGGGTACCTCAGACTATATCCGGAACTTCGAGGGTTCTATTGATTTGCCGGAATACCTGCCGGTCAGAATACGACGGGTCTTGCTGTGAGGTTCGTCACATTCAACCGGGGCGCCAACTCTCATCGCCCCGTTACGCCGCCCCCTCACGCCGCCCGTAAGCGCCGCCGTTGTCGGACCGCGTTCGCCAGCACCTCCAGCGTCGCGACCGAGGTCGGCCAGTCGATGCAGCCGTCGGTGATGCTCTGGCCATAGGTGAGCTTCTGGCCCGGGATCAGGTCCTGGCGGCCGGCGATGAGGTTGCTTTCGATCATGGTGCCGATGATGCGGCGGTCGCCGGCGGCGACCTGGGCCGCGATACTCTCGACCACGAGCGGCTGGTTCTCGGGCTTCTTGGAGCTATTGGCGTGGCTGGCGTCGATCATGATGCGCGGGACCAGGCCCGATTTGACCGATTCGGCCGCGGCGGCGTCGACACTGGCGGCGTCATAGTTCGGGAGTTTGCCGCCACGCAGGATGATGTGGCAATCCTCGTTGCCGGCCGTGGCGGCGATGGCGGCGCGGCCTTCCTTGGTGACGGCCATGAAATGATGGGGCTGCGAGGCGGCGGTGACGGCGTCGATCGCGATGCGCACGCCGCCGTCGGTGCCGTTCTTGAAGCCGATCGGACAGCTCATGCCCGAGGCCAACTCGCGATGCACCTGGCTTTCGGTCGTGCGCGCGCCGATGGCGCCCCACGCGACCAGGTCGGCGATATATTGCGGCGAGATCGTATCCAGGAACTCGGAGCCGGCCGGCATGCCCAGGCGGTTGATGTCGAGCAGCAACCCGCGCGCGACGCGCAGGCCCTCGTCGATGCGGAAGCTGCCGTCCAGGCCCGGGTCGTTGATCAAGCCCTTCCAGCCGACGGTCGTGCGCGGCTTCTCGAAATAGACGCGCATGACGATCTCAAGCGCGTCGGCGTGGCGGGCCCGCTCGCCCAGCAGGCGTTGGGCGTAGTCGCGCGCCGCGATCGGATCATGGATCGAGCAGGGGCCGATCACCACGATCAGCCGGTCGTCGCGGCCCTGCAGGATGTCGTGCATCGCGGCGCGTGCATCGGCGACGGTCTGGGTGACGGCGTCGCTGCGCGGGTGTTCCGCGATCAGGTCGACCGGTGGGATGAGCGCGGTGATCTCGCGGATACGGAGATCGTCAGTGGTATTCGGCACGGGTCTGGCTCCTGGTGACACAAGCACCTGGCGGATATAAAAAAAGCCGCCAGGATGACTGGCGGCTGTTCGGGTTTTCGCGTTCGTTCGTTTAGGTCACGCGCCCCTGATCCCGCCAGCGATGGTGCGGGGATAAAATCGAGCGGCGAGGGTCCGGGCGGCGTTCATGGGCCAGACGCTAGCCATACCGTCCGGTGCCTGTCAATTGTTTCACCCGTATCAATTGGCCCAGCGCAGCACCAGCGGGTCGAGCCGCCGGGCGATCTCGATCAACCCGGCGCGCGTGGCCGGATGCAGCGGTGCGATCGGTTCGCGCGGGGCATCGCACGCGATGACACCGCCCGCCTGCATCAGCGCCTTCGCCGCCAGCAGCCCGCATTGCCGGTTCTCGTAATTGATCAGCGGCAGCCAGCGGTCGTAGCCGCGCTGGGCCGCCAGGCGGTCGCCGGCGAGATAGTCGCGCACGATCGGCACCAGCCCATCCGGATAGCCGCCGCCGGTCATGGAGCCGGTGGCACCGGCCTCCAGGTCGGCCATCAGGGTGATCGCCTCCTCACCGTCCCACGGACCTTCGACATGGGCGCCGCCCTCGGCGATGAGCGTGCGCAGCTTGCCCGCGGCGAACGGCACTTCGATCTTGAAATAGGCGACGGCCTCGACCTCGCGCGCCAGCTTGGCGAGGAAGCTCGCCGAGAGCGCGGTGCCGCTGACCGGCGCGTCCTGGATCATGATCGGGATGTCGATCGCGTCCGAGATGGTGCGGAAGAAGCGCTCGATGCCGGGCTCCGCCACACGGATGGTGGCGCCGTGATAGGGCGGCATCACCATGACCATCGCGGCACCCAGGTCCTGGGCCTGGCGCGAGCGTTCGGCGCACAGGCGTGAGGAATAGTGCGAGGTGGTGACGATGACCGGCACGCGGCCGCCGACATGCTCCAGGATCGCCCGGGTCAGGACCGCCCGCTCCTCGTCCGACAGCACGAACTGTTCGGAAAAATTCGCCAGGATGCACAGGCCGTTCGACCCGGCATCGATCATGAAATCGACGCAGCGCTTCTGGCCGTCGAGGTCCAGGTTGCCGGCGGCGTCGAAGATGGTCGGCACGACCGGGAACACGCCCTGGAAATGCGGACGGCTGGCGGATGGGGTCATGGCATTCCTCCCTGAGCTTTTCTACCCAGCCTCGGGTGTAACACTCTCGACCCGGGGCCCTCCAGGGTTATTATGTATGACTATATGTTCCTGGATCAGAGCGATGCCGCCGGGATCGCGCCGGGTGCTGCCTCGCTGGCCACGCTCATCTTGATGTCCGGACGGATGGCGAAGGTCAGCACCGCGCCGACCAGCAACAGGATGATCGAGCCGACGAAGGGGGCGGTCCAGCTGCCGGTCTCGTCGATGATCAGGCCGAACAGGATCGGTGAAATGATGCCGGCAACCGCCGAGCCCGCATTGATGATGCCGCTCGCGGTCCCGGCATAGGCTGGCGCCACGTCCATCGGCACCATCCAGGTCGGCGCGATCGACATTTCGATGAAGAAGAAGGCGGCGCTGAGCGACAGGGTCATGATGCCGAGATTGCTGCTGATCAGGACCGGGACCAGGCAGATCGCCGACAGGACGAAGGTGCCTGCAATCAGGCCCGAGCGCGACAGCACCAGGCTGCCGGTCCGCTTGAAGATCTGGTCGGCGACGATGCCGCCCATCGCGTCGCCGACGACGCCGGCGAAGAACACGCCGGAGACGAAGATCGAGGAATTCTTGAGGTTGTAGTCGTAAGCGTGCAGGAAAAAGCTCGGCAGCCAGGTGAAGTAGAGCCAGCCGGTCCAGCCGTAGCAGAAATAGACCGCGGCCGAAGGCGCGATGCGCTTCAGCAGCCGCCGCCAAGGAACCCGCTCGTTCCGGGTCGAGCGCGGCGCCACTTCGGCGCGCGAGGGCAAACGATCCAGCTCGGCCTGGGTAATGCGGCTGTCCTCGTCCGGATGGTCGCGGAAGCCCCAATGCCAGAGCACCAGCCATAGGCCGGTGGCGATGCCGACGATGACGAACGACATCCGCCAGCTGGTCGCCGTGATCAGCAGCGCCACCAGCGGCGGCGCCACCGCATTGCCGAAGCGCGAGAAGGAATGGGTGACGCCCTGGGCCAAGCCGCGCTTGTCGACCGGAAACCAGTTGGTGATCGCCCGTGCCGCCGCCGGCAAAGCGGCGCCCTCGCCGACGCCCAAGGCCAGGCGCACGGCGAACAGCGATGCGAGGCTGCCGACAAAGCCGGTGGCGATGGTCGTCACCACCCAGATCGCGACGCAGCCGGTCAGCGTCCAGCGCGGTCCGTACTTGTCGGCAAGCACGCCGCCGATGACCTGGGTCAGAAGATAGCTGTAGGCGAAGGCGGAGAAGGCGATGCCGAGCTGCAGGTTGCTCAGCGCCAGCTCCTTCTGCACGAAGGAAGCCGCGGTCGAGAGATTGGCCCGGTCGAGGTACAACAGAAAACTGAGGCCGCACAGCAGTGCGAAGACCTTCGTCGTCACCTTTGGGCGCAGCATCGTCCGTCTCCCCCTTGAACCGGCGCCCTGTCTCGGGCGCTCTGTTTTTGATTTCAGGCGGCGAGGCCGCGCGCCCGGTAGCCCACACCCATGCGCGCGGCCAGCAGAAACGCCTGGGCGGTCGCCTCGACATTCGCCTTGTTCTGTCCGGCGATATCGAAGGCGGTGCCATGGGCCGGGGTCGCGATCGGGATCGGCAGCCCGCCCTGGACGGTGACACCCTTTTCGAAGCCCAGGAGCTTGATCGCGACCTGGCCCTGGTCGTGGTACATGGTCACGACCGCATCCAAGAGCCCGTCGCGCGCCTTCAGAAAGATCGTGTCGGCCGGGTAGGGGCCCTGGATCGCCAGGCCCTCGGCGTTCAGTTCCCGCGCCGCCGGCTCGATGATGTCGATCTCCTCGCGCCCGCAGGTGCCGCCGTCGCCGCCATGGGGATTGAGGGCGGCGAGCCCGATGCGCGGTGCCGTGAAACCGGCCCAGCGCAGGGTCCGCTCGGTCAGCGCTGCCGCCGCCTTGATCCGTTCGCGCGTCACCAGCTTCGTCACCTCGCCCAGCGGCACATGGCTGCTGATGCGCGAGGTCCAGAGCGTGCCCAGTGTGTTGAATTCGCAGAAATAGCTGGTAACGCCCAGATGGTCGGCGAAGAAATGCAGCTCGTCCTCGAACGCCATGCCGCCCTTCTTCAGCGCCTGCTTGTTGAGCGGCGCGAAGCAGATGGCATCGATGTCGTGGCGGGTGGCGGCGTCCAGGCATTGGGTCAGCGCCAGACGGGCGCCGCGGCCGGCGGCAGGGGTGACCTGGCCGCGCACGATCTCGCCCTCGGTGACGGTGTCGATCGCCAGGAACATCGGCAGCTCGTCGGCGCTGGCACGGGCCGCGGCCCAATCCGTGACCGGGCGCACGGCGGGGGCGAGGTTGGCGACGCGCTTGCCGTGCGCCCAGACCCAGGGATCGCCGACCAGCAGGATCCGGGCGGCCGCGAGTACGTCGGGACGGCTCAGCAGCTTCGCGACCAGCTCGGGTCCGATGCCCGATGCGTCCCCGAAGGTGACCGCGATGATCGGTTTGCTGGATTGGCTCATGGGCTCCCTCCCTCGGATTGCCGCTTGGCGCGGCCTTGTCGTTAGAGGAGAGTATTGCGACAGCGCGGCCCGGCGGCTAATCGGAAGATGGGATCAGCCGATAACTTTTTCGGATCGCAGATCGGCGGCGGCCAAGCGGTGCGCGGTCAGGCGCAGGGTCGACATCAGGCATTCCATCGCCGGATCGATCGGCCGGTCGGCGACGGTGATCAGGCCGCACGGCTCCATACCGGCCGGCAGCTTGACCGGCAATTCCGCGAGCGTGCCCAGGCCGATGAAATAGCTGGCGATACTGTCGGGCACCACGCCGATCATGCTGGTCTGGGCCAGCAGGCTCGCGGTCGCCAGCATCGACACGGTCTCGACCGAATGATGCGGCAGATCGATCCCCGCCGTCTCGAATGCGGCCTCGACCGCATGGCGCATCGGCGTCAAGGGTGGCTGCAGCACCCAGCTTTCCCGGGCGAGATCGGTCAGGGCCAGGCCGCGCTGCTGCAGCAGCGGATGGCTGGTACCGACGACGATCGTCAGCTCCTCGTCGAGCAGCGGTTCCCAGGTCAGGGTATCGTGATCCCGTTTGCTGATCGGACGGCCGACGACGACATCCAGGCGGCCGGCGTGCAATTCGGCCAGCAGCCCATCGCTGGTGTCGGTCAGCAGGGCGACCCGGAGCGTCGGATGCTGCTGGTTGAGGGCGGCCAGTGCCTCGGCAATCAATCGCGGGACCGCGGCCATGACCGCGCCCAGATGCACCGTGCCCTCGATGCCGCGCTTCAGCCCGTCCATCTCCTGCTGCAGCCGGTGCAGGTCGCGCAGCAACAGACGGGCATGGCGCGCGGCGGCGATGCCATAGACGGTCGGCACCATGCCGCGCGGCTGGCGGTCGAACAGGCTGACGCCCAGCGTGCGCTCGATCTCCTGCAGCAGCTTGGTCGCCGCCGGCTGCGACAGGTTCAGCCGTTCGGCCGCGCGATGCAGGTTCTTGGTTTCGATCAGCGCCAGTACCAGCGACATCTGCCTGAGCTTCAGGCGGCTGATGGTCGAGGACAGCAGGTCGAAGGTGGCGGGGACGCGGGTCATCGCGGCATGGAGCTCAGAACCGCAGGTCGATCCGGACGGCCGCGATCGTCTCGGCGGTGGCGCTGCGGATATTGTCCGGTTCCTGGCGCATCAGCAGGCCGCTGGTGAAATTGGCGTTGGTCATGAGCGGCGCGCTCCAGGCGCTCTGCAGATCGAGCTCGCGGCCATCGGCTTTAAGGCCGGCGCGGACATGGCTGAACAGGGCCTGGCCGTTGGCATCGACGGCGGTCGGCAGCACCAGCTGGGCATCGCCGCCCGTGGCGCGCAGCGGCAGGCTGGCGCCCATCACCCATTTGCCCAGCGGCGTCAGCGCCGCGGTTTCGACCAGGCCCAGCCCGGCCGAGAAGGAGCTCACGTCCGAGGCCCCCTGGATCAGCGACCCGGTGCGCCCGTCGGTATCGGTCAGGCCGGCATGGACGCCGGCGGCACCCCCCAGATGGGGCGAGAGCGCGATCTCGCCAGTCAATCCCGCGAATTCGGTGCGGGAATTGCCGACGCGCGCGGCGCCGGTGCCGGTCGAGCCCAGGATGGCGGCCTGTTCCTGCAGCACGCCGGCCTCGCCGCGCACGGTCGCATTGTCGCTGACCCGATAGGCCAGCTCCATCGAGGCCGCGGTCGAGCCGGTGTCGGACGCCTGCGGATCGAACCCGACGCGCTGGCTGGGCCGGCCCGAGGCGATCGCAACCACAAGGGTGCCGCCGGCGAAGGGTGCCGCGACCGCGCCGCTGTAGGCGCCGTCGATCAGCGCCAGATACGGATTGGACACAGCACCCTGGGCCAGCATGCCGCCGGCCATCTCGGCCGAGATCGGGGTACGGCCGGAATCGAGCAACCGGCCCGGATCGATGCCGAACCCCAGGCGCGCCTCGATGCCGAAGGCCTCGGCCGATCCGGTGAATTTGGTGCCGGCGTCGTTCGGCGCCGACACGCGCGGATCGGCCGATTGGATGAGGCTGAGACGCGTGCTGCCGTCGTTCCAGATCAGCTCGTCCGGCCGGCCGAAGGCGCCGAGGCGGCTCACCCCGTCGAAATCGGGAACGCCGGGGGCGACGTGGCTGCCGAGCGAGCTTGCGTAGCCGCGCTGAAAGGCATCCTGCGCGACGATCGCGGTGCCGGCCGTGCTCTGGGCCAGTCCCATGCCGAAGGCGCTGCCGAGCGAGATGCTGGTGGCGCTGGCCAGCGCCGTGACGCTGCCCTCGGTCGTGACGCTCAACGCGCCGACCGGGCGCGTCGCCTTCTCGATGTCCAGCAGGCCTTGGCCATAGATCGCCTGATCGGCATAGATGCCGGTCTTGTTCGCGGTCTCGAACAGGATCTGCAGTGCTGTTTGCGGCGTCAGGTTGGAGAAGGCGGCGACCAGCAGCGCGTCGGCGCCGGCGACCTGGGGTGCCGCGAAGGAGGTCCCCGCTCCGACGGCATAGCCGCTGGTCTTGTTGATCAGCCCGACCGTGCCGCCGGGGGCGACAATGCACCAGGCGGCCGACGCGCCGCAGCGGTTCGAGAAGGACGAGATGACGCCGTTGCTGTCGACCGAGCCGACCGTGGCCCAGCCCTTCTGCAGATCCGGGAACAGCAGCGGCAGGCCGCCGTAGAGATCGACCTCGCTCGCGCTCTCGTTGCCGGACGCCCAGATCTCGACGCCGCCCTTGGCGAGATAGGCGCGATAGGCGGCCAGCGTTTGCGGACCATTGGCGTTGAAGGCGGCGACGCCGTAGGATTGCGCCGACTGGGGCGAGTTCCAGGAATTGTTGGAAATCAGCACGCCCTGGCTGGTGACGTAGTTGATCGCGGCCGCCAGCTTGCTGTCGTCGTTGCTGATGTAGACGTCGTTCTGATCGACGATGCGGATCGGCAGGATATCGGCCTGCGGCGCCACGCCCTCGACCCCGCCATTGCCGCGCGCGGCGGCGATCACGCCGGATACCGCGGTGTCGTGGCCGTCGGGGTCGAGATCGCTCGTGTTGCCGACCTGACCGATGTTGGCGTCGAAGCCCTGCAGCAGCCGGCCCGCCAGCTCCGGGTGATCGTCGACGCCGGTGCCGAAGACCGCAACGGTCTGTCCGGCCCCCAGATCGCCCCGCACATAGGCGTAGAGCCCGTTGTTCAGCATCACCTGGGTCGTCTGGTTATCCTCGGCGGTCGGCGTATAACCGGGCGGGATATAGCTGGAAACCGGCGGCGATGTCGGGGGTGGTGGCGAGACGGGCGGGCTGGTGGGGGGGCTCGCCGGCGGACTGGTCGTCGTGGCCATGGTCGTTCCCGAATTGCCGCCACCGCCGCCGCCGCAGCCGGACAGAGCCGCAGCGGCGAGGGCCAACAGCAGGGCCGCCTGGGCGCATGAGTTCTTCGGAGCCGAAAACGCCATGATCGTTCCTCCACGCGGCACGTGGCATCAGGGCATGACAAATCCTGCTATGTCGTTAATCGCGCTCGTGTCTTTCTAATTCTAGCGCAGGCGATCGGCCGGCAGGTACAGCACGACCGTGGTGCCGACGCCGAGCTCGCTCTCCATCGACACGGCACCGCCATGCAGGTCCATCAATTGCCGCGTCAAGGACAGGCCCAGGCCGGTGCCGCCGGCGGTGCGCGCGTTGCCGCCTTGGCCGAAACGCTCGAACACCTTGCGGATCTCGCCCGGCGGCAAGCCCACGCCGGTATCGTCGATCGCGATCCGGATACCGTCGGCATCGATCCGGCTCGACACGGTGACCTTCCCGGCCGCGGGCGTGAATTTGATCGCGTTCGACAGCACGTTCAGCAGGCACTGCTTGATCCGAAGCGGATCGACCAGGATCGGGATGGCGCCCGGCAGCTGGCTCTCGACCGCGACGCCGCCTTTGTCCGCATCGGGGCTGACCAGGGTGAGGCAGGTGTCGACCAGCTCCTTGAGGTCGATCGTCTCCTCGGCGAGGTCGAGCTTGCCGGCCTCGGCCTTGGACAGATCGAGCAGCTGGTTGATCAGGGTCAGCAGATGCTGGCCGCTGTCGTGGATGTCGGTCAGATACTCGCGCTGCTTGGGCGGCAGCGGGCCGACATATTCCTCCAGCAGTACCTCGGAGAAGCCGATGATGGCATTCAAGGGCGTGCGCAGCTCGTGGCTCATGTTGGCCAGGAACTCGGACTTGAAATAGTTCGCGTGCTCCGCCGCCTCCTTGGCGCGCGCGAGCTGGTCGGCGACGCGCTGGACCGCCGCGGTCTCGGCCTTGCTGCGCTCAAGATCGACCGTGATCGCCATATGCTTGGTCAGGTGCTGGGCGGCACTGTCATTGATATGGTTGATCAGCGAGGCATAGGCGCTCAAGGCCTCATAGGCCTCGGCGAAGCGACCGCTCTGCCTGTAGGCCTGGGCCAGCGCCATGCGCCCGCGCGCCAGGATATCCGGCTCCAACTGTTCGAAATGATCGGTGATCGCCTTCAGGCCGGACGCCACCGCCTGATCCGGCAGGTCCAGCGCCACATAAACCTCGGTCAGCCCGATCAGGGCGGCACCCTCGCGGCTGTTCTCGTGGGAGCGGCGGAAATCGGCGAGATTGGCCTCGAACAGCTTCAGCGCCACCTCGGGCTCGCCGCTCAGCAGATGGGCCTGCGCCTTGGTGTCGAGCACGGCGCGATGGAATTGGGGCGAGCTTTGCTCGAGCGCGTCCAGGATCTCCGGCTTCAAGAGGCCGAGCGCCGCCGATGCATCGGCACGGCGCCGTGCCATGTCTTCGAGCGAGCGGGCGCGATAGACCAGCGACTGGGCCTTGTTGTTGACCAGCATGGCATATTGCGTCGGGTAGGCCGCCGGATCGCACAGTTCCAGGCCGCGGTCGTAGGCCGAGAGCGCGCTGCCGACGTTGCGCATGGACGCGAACACGATGCCCATCAGGTTCTGGCATTCGATTTGCCGCTGCATGTCGCCGGCGTCGCGCGCAATGGCGGCGGCACGATCCAGACAGGCGAGCGCCTCGCTCATGCGCTGGCCATGCCAATGGGCGCCGCCCTGCTGATAGATCGACAGCGCCTCGCCCTGCCGGTCGCCGATGGTATGGGCCAGGCGCTCCGCCTCGGCCCCGTCCGCGATCGCTTCGGCGACGGTGCCGTTGAAGCGCTTGGCGCGGGCGGCATGATTAAGCGCCTGGATCAGCAGGGCCGGATCGTCGACTTCGCGGGCGAGCTTGACCGCTTCCAGCGATCTCTGCAGATCCTCGGACGAGAAATTGCGCTCGGCCAGCTGTGCCAGCAGTGCTTTCAGCCTGTCTCGAATGATCGCGCGCTCCGCGCTTCGGGTTCAGTGCCGAAACGATGTTATGTCACGATGACGGAAACGAGCTTGACGATTTGTTACCAGCCCCAATTTTGTGAAGGGGCGTCCGATCGAAATGCTTGCGCCCGGGCCGGACAAGGTGCCTTCTAAAGGGGTTGTAAACCCGATGGGACGCAAGATCCCGGGCGGCGCAACGGGCGGGCGCAGGAGTTCAAGTGATGCGCGGTATCGGCGGACTGATCTGGTTGATGGTCTTGATTACGGGCGTGGCCCTGATCGCGGCCGCCCGTGGCCTCGGCGAGCGCGCGGTGGCGCCGCTTCGACGCAAGCGCTGACAGCCGCCAATCCTCAATAAAGCACGACGCTGCGGATCGATAGGCCCTTCGCCATCAGGTCGAAGCCCTCGTTGATGCGCTCCAGCGGCAGCGTGTGGGTGATCAGGTCGTCGATGTTGATCTTCTTGTCCATGTACCAGTCGACGATCTTCGGCACGTCGGTGCGGCCCCTGGCGCCGCCGAAGGCCGAGCCCATCCAGACGCGCCCCGTGACCAGCTGGAACGGCCGGGTCGAGATCTCCTGACCCGCGCCGGCGACGCCGATCACGACCGAAACGCCCCAGCCCTTGTGGCAGCATTCGAGCGCCTGGCGCATCAGATTCGTATTGCCGACGCACTCGAAGCTGTAGTCCGCACCGCCCTTGGTCAGCTCGACCAGGTGCCCCACCAGGTAGCCCTCGATTTCCTTCGGGTTGACGAAATGGGTCATGCCGAATTTCCGGGCAAGCTCTTGGCGGCCCGGGTTGATGTCGACGCCGACGATCATGTCGGCGCCGGCGAGGCGCGCGCCCTGGATGACGTTCAAGCCGATGCCGCCCAGGCCGAACACCACGACATTGGCACCCGGCTCGACCTTGGCGGTGAAGATGACCGCACCGATGCCGGTGGTGACGCCGCAGCCGATGTAGCAGACCTTGTCGAACGGCGCGTCGGGCCGGATCTTGGCCAGCGAGATCTCCGGCAGGACCGTGTAATTGGCGAAGGTCGAGCAGCCCATGTAGTGATGGATCGGCTTGCCCTTGAACGAGAAGCGGCTGGTGCCGTCGGGCATCAAGCCGCGGCCCTGGGTGGTGCGGATCTTCTGGCACAGGTTGGTCTTGCGGCTCAAACAATAGTCGCATTCGCGGCATTCGGGCGTGTAGAGCGGGATGACGTGATCGCCCTTCTTCAGCGTCGTCACACCGGGACCGACGTCGACCACGATGCCGGCACCCTCGTGCCCCAGGATTGCTGGAAATAGGCCTTCGGGATCGGCGCCCGAGA
>Ga0302311_10000451_pt1 | contig 51954 bp, 55 predicted proteins | sample III_Palsa_N1_3_FD_200449 | JGI IMG/M metagenome (GOLD analysis project Ga0302311, IMG submission 200449) | Peat permafrost microbial communities from Stordalen Mire near Abisko, Sweden - III_Palsa_N1_3 | ecosystem: Environmental > Terrestrial > Soil > Palsa > Peat permafrost | place: Sweden... | reverse complement strand
CTGTTATCAGCACAGAAGCGGAATTATGATCTGCTTTTAAAACCTTGTCAAGCAGTCGACTTATCCGTTTCGTTTTCGCTGAGCGCTTATCGGCTTCGTCTTGCTCGCATTCAGCGAAACATTCAAAAGCCGATTTGTGATCAGCGAAGCCTGTGATTCTATGCTTGATTTCAAACTGCCGTCAAGCACAAATTTCAGACTCTTCGCTGACCACCGGGTCGCCGAACTCGTCGCATCCAGCAGCCCTGCGGCTCGCCCGCTGCGTCGCGGTCGAAGCTGACTTGTGATCAGCGAAGCCCATGATTCTATGACAGTGGATCGGGACCGCGCAAGCTCTTTTCAACAAAGAGCCCGAAAGAACGCATCCGCGCTCAGCCCCCGGCCTGCCCGGGTGCCGCGGTCTGCAGACGGCCATAGGTCGCCTGGGGGTCGTCCGCCTCGCAGATCAGGTCGACATGGCGGTTCCAGACGGACGAATCCACCCGCAGGATGCGCTTCTTGATGGACGACACCTGCGTCGGATGCATCGAGAAGCTGCGCAGGCCCATGCCCAGCAGCAGCTCGGTGAATGCCGGGTCACCCGCCATCTCCCCGCACACGCAGACTTCCTTGCCGAGCTCGTTGGCCTTCGAGATGGTTTGCGCGATCAGCCGCAGCACGGCCGGATGCCACGGGTCGTACAGGTGCGAGACGGCCTCGTCGGCGCGATCGATTGCCAGCGTGTACTGGATCAGGTCGTTGGTGCCGATCGAGACGAAGTCGAAATACTTCAGCAGCGACGGCAGCATCAGCGCCGCGGCCGGCACCTCGATCATCGCGCCGATGGCCACGTCGACGTAGGCCTGGGCGCGCGCGCGCAGTTGCGCCTTCGCTCGCTCGATCGCCTCCATCAGCAGCCGCACCTCGCGCAGCTGCGCCACCATCGGCACCAGCAGCCGCACCTTGCCGTGCACGCTCGCGCGCAGGATCGCGCGCAGTTGCTCGCCGAACATCTCCGGCTCCGACAGGCTCCAGCGGATCGCCCGCAGCCCGAGCGCCGGATTCAGGTTGTGATCGTTGCGCTCCATCTGCTGCGGCGTGCGGTCGAGCTGCTTGTCCGCGCCGATGTCCACCGTGCGGATCGTGACGGGCAGGCCCGCCAGCGACTTCACCACCTTGCTGTAGGCCTCGTACTGCTCCTCCTCGCCCGGCAGGCGGCCGGCACGGTTCATGAACAGGAACTCGCTGCGAAACAGGCCGACGCCCACCGCGCCGGCGTCCAGCACCGCCTGGGCGTCGCTCGGCAGCTCGATGTTGGCCAGCAATTCGATCGCGTGCCCGTCGAGCGTGACCGCGGGCGTGTGGCGCAGCCGATCCAGCCGGGCTCGCTCGAGTTCGACCTGGCGTTGGCGGAAGCGGTATTCCTCGAGCACGATGGGAGAGGGGTTGACGATCACGACACCCGCGTCGCCATCGATGATGATCCAGTCGTCCTGCGTGACGATGCGGCTCGCCTCACGGGCGCCGACCACGGCCGGGATGTCCATGCTGCGCGCGACGATCGCGGTGTGCGAATTGCGCCCGCCGACGTCGGTGACGAAGCCGGTGAACACGCTGCGCCTGAATTTGAGCATGTCCGCGGGGGCGATGTCGTTGGCCACCAGCACGAGCGGGTCTTCGCCGGCGAAATCGCGCTGGCCCTGGGGCGGCGGATCGTCGAAGGAATCGCCGCCGAGGCGGCCCAACGCGGCGATGACGCGCTCGACCACCTGCTCCAGGTCCGCCTTGCGGTCGCGCAGGTATTCGTCCTCCATCTCGTCGAACTGGCGCGCGATCACCTCCAGTTGCGACGACAGCGCCCACTCGGCGTTGTAGTGCCGCTCGACGATCCACTGCCGCGTGGCCTCGGAGAGCGAATCGTCCTGCAGCAGCATCAGATGCACGTCCAGCAGCGCGACCAGCTCGTCGTGCGCGTCCTCGGGAACGTCGCCCTTCAGCGCGGTGAGCTCGCGGACGACCAGGTCGCGCGCGGCACCCAGCCGCCGCACCTCGGCGTCGAGCATTCCGGCTTCGACGTAATAGTGGGCAACGTCGACCCGGCTCGACGCGACGAGCACCGCACGACCGATCGCGACGCCGCGCGACACCGGCAGACCGAACACCTGAATGCTCACGAACACCCTCCGCGAACCACTCGCCGGGCGCGGGCTGGCGACCTGGCGGGTTCGAATGGTCAATGTAGCAGCAAGGCGTCGCGCCGCCCCGCGCCGGCTCGACGATTACTGCCGTCGTGTCACACGAGATTCACCACCGCTTCATGGGCGCGTCATTACGCGTCGCGACCATTCCGGGCACATTTGGGAGCAACTTGAATGACCGAGTTCATCAACACGCCCGAGCTGGTCGCCGTCGGCCAGATCGGCAGCCTGCGCCGCCCCGACCGCCCGGCCGGCCGCGCGCAACGCTCTCACGTCGCTCCGACGCTGCAGGTCGCGTGGGCCCGCCATCTGGACGATGTCCGCGCCGCCCAGCGCCTGCGCCACCAGGTTTTCGTCGAGGAGATGGGCGCGCGGCCCACGCCGGTCATCGGCGCCCAGGCGGGTCACGACATCGACCTGTTCGACGAGTTCTGCGAGCACCTGATCGTTCGCACCGTGCCCGGCAACGACGAGCCTGGCGAAGTCGTCGGCACCTACCGCGTGCTGACGCCCAGCGCCGCCCGTCGCGCCGGCAGCTTCTACAGCGACACCGAGTTCGACCTGACGCGCCTGCGCCCGCTGCGCGAGCGCATGGTGGAACTGGGCCGCAGCTGCGTGCACCCGGATCACCGCTCCGGGGCCGTCATCCTGGCTTTGTGGGGTGCGCTGGCCCAGTTCATGGAGCACAACGCCATGGAGACGGTGATCGGGTGCGCCAGCATCTCGATGCGCGACGGCGGCCATTGCGCGGCGAGCCTGTGGGCGAGCCTGCGCGAGACGCACCTGGCTCCGGTCGAATGGCAGGTGCGCCCGCGCGTGGCTCTGCCGGTGGACGACCTGAACCAGTCGCTGGACGTCGAGCCGCCTGCGCTGATCAAGGGCTACCTGCGCATGGGCGCCAAGGTGCTGGGCGCCCCGGCCTGGGATCCGGAGTTCAACACGGCCGACCTGCCGATGCTGACCCGCGTGGCCGACATCCCGGCCCGCTACAGGCGCCACTTCCAGGCCTGAGCCAGCACGTGGGCGCCGGACGGCGCCCGTCCGCGCCGCCTACTGCCCTTCGCCGAACTTGTCGTTGACGAGCGCGGTGATGGCGTCGACAGCCTGCTGCTCGTCCTCGCCTTCGGTCTCGAGTTCGACTTCGGCGCCGAGGCCGGCGGCCAGCATCATGATGCCCATGATGCTCTTGGCGTTGACGCGGCGGCCGTTGCGAGACATGAACACCTCGCACTTGAAGCTGCTGGCCAGTTTCGTGAGCTTGGCCGACGCGCGGGCGTGAAGACCCAGCTTATTGCTGATGACGAGCGTTGTTCGAATCATTCGTGATCGGGGAGAGGGTCTGGTTCTGCGGCCGCGTCTGCGCGACCTGCATCACACCTTGGGAAGCGCCTGACACCGCGCGGGCGACCAGCGCATCGAGGGGCTCGCCGAGATAGCACAGCGAGCGCCACAGCATCGGCACGTTGACGCCGGCGACGACGCGAACGTTGACGCCGTCGGACAGCCGCTGCGCGACATTGCAAGGCGTGGCGCCGAACACGTCGGTCAGCACCAGCACCTCGCTGGCGTTCAGTCGTTCGAGCGCCGAGCGCGCGAGCGCTTCGACCGTTTCGGCAGACATCGTCGGCTCGACGTCGATGGCCTCGAACAGGTGGCCCTTCTCCTCATAGCAGTGTCCCGCGACGGACAACAGCGCCGAAGCGAGGGGGGCATGAGCGATCAGCAGTACAGCGGCCACAGGGACTTAGATCCAGGCGTCTTGGAACGACGCAAACGAAAGATTATCGGCCTGGAAGCTCGGCAAACCTAGTACGCACAGTCCGCATGCGGGGGCACTCGCCGCATTTAGTGGTGGTTTTGCACGCTTCCCTGAACAGAACGCACCAACTTGAGGCTTAAGTGGGGTCGGCCACGACTTTTTCCAGGTCGAAACGCAAGCCGTCCTCGAACGGCCTGACCGCGGCGTCCGGCAGGTCGGCGCCGACGGCACTGGCCTGGAAGACACGCGTACCCCGTCCGAAGATGCGGACCGCCTCGTCGACAGTCTTGCCGTCCGGCCGTTGGCCATGCAGGTACGCACTGGAATTTCCCGAAAAAGGGGTGGCCCCGGGCATGTTCAACGCGCCAGCCGGGGAATCGGCCGACCGGATCGCCGCCGCCGCGCCGTCGCGCAACGCGTGCAGCACGGCGTCGACCCGCCCCGGATCGCCGACGTCGGCGGTTGCGACGCCGTACGTGATGCCACCGGCCTCGCAGGACAGCATGAACAGCTTCAACGGCATGCCGGCCACCGTCACGTCGCGCTGGAAGCGCCCCGGGCGGCAGGGTAGCTCCGTTACAAGTTGGGTGTCGGGCAGCGCGACGCTGCGCCAGTCGAAGGTCGGACTGCACGCAGGCGAGACCATCAGCGCCGCCGACACCAGGAATCGGCGGCAAAGGGTCTTTGGAACCCGGGGAACGGGTGTATCCGAATGCTTTTCAGGAGCCATCGGGTCATCATCGGCGGAAACGCGCGGCGGCTGCAACACTCACCCTCAATGGGGATGGAGCGGCCGCCGATCGCTGGGCAATATGAGCAACGTCGCTGTTGCAGTTGATACTAGTTGTAACCCGCGCGACCGAGGCGCACACTAGGCGCAACGTCGGAGGCGGCGCGTGACGGTGACGGAGGGATCCCATGACAATGACACTCGCATCGAGCCGATCGACCATGAACGACCCGGTTTACGACAAGCCCCAGTTGGAACCGGATGAAGGCCACTGGCGCGAGATCATCGGCCAGATCGGCACCGAGGTCGGGCTGCCGCTGTCGGCGGCGCTCGAGCGCGTCACCGTGCTCGCGACCACCGGCAAGATCGACCGCGCCGGCCTGCGCATGCTGCGCGAGGAGATCGAACGCGCCCGCCGCGCCGGCATGATCGGCCAGCAGCTCGCCCGCTTCGCCTCGGGCCGCATCCGCCAGTCGCCCGAGCAGATCAGCGTGACGCAGATGCTGCGCGAGGTGCTGCTGCAACGCGGCCGCGAAGCGACCGCGCGCCAGATCGAGATCAACCAAGCGCTCAAGCCAGCCGAGGTCGTCGCCGACGCCACGCTGCTGTACGCGCTGATGCAGGCGGTCGTCGACTGGAGCCTGGATCTCGCGCAGAAGAACCTCGAATTCAGGATCGAGATCAAGGCCTGGCCGCCGTACGCCCGCCTGTCGGCGCGTTTCTCGCACGCCAGCTCGGACGCGTCCGACCGCCTGACCCCGGTCGGCACGCCGCTGCCCTCGCTCGACTCGATGTCGTGGCGTCTCGTGCAGCAGATCTCGTGGACGCTCGACCTGGTGCTGGAGCGCACGGTGTCCGACACCGAGACGACGCTGACGATCGAGTTTCCGCGCACCGTGCACGACGAGATCGAGGGCGTCAGCGTGGTCGAGATCGACCAGGGCTTCGGCGTGTCCGAGAACTCCAAGCCGCTGGCCGGCAGCCACGTGCTGGTGGTGGCCGGCGGGCGCGACATGCGTTCGCTGATCAAGGAATCGATCCGCCACATGGGCCTGCTGGTCGACTTCGTCAACAGCGTCGACGAGGCCGAGGAGTTCTGCCGCGACGCGCTGCCGCACGCGATCATCTACGAATCGGTGCTGGCCAACGAGAAGTTCCAGAAGCTGCGCCTGGGCATCTCGATGGACATGCCGTCGTTCGTGTTCATCGAGGTGGCACCCGAAGGCGGCGCGTTGCAGCTGTCGACGAACAACGCCGACAACCACGCGCGCATCGGCCGCGACGCGGTGATGCAGTCGCTGCCGTCGGCGCTGATCTACGAGCTTTCGCGCACGGCCTGACGTGGCTGCGGCGGGCTCAGTGCCCGCCGAACACCGACTTGAGGATCGCGCTGCCGGTGGCCATCGGATCGGCGCGGATCTTCTTTTCTTCCTGGCCGATCATCAGGAACAGGCCGTCCAGCGCCTTGCGCGTGACGTACTGCTCGACGTTCGCATCCTCGGGCTTGACCAGGCCGAACGTCGACCCCTTGCTCGCGACGGCGTCGTACTTGGCGGCCAGGGACACCTTCTGCGTCTCGGCCGTCACGATGGGCAGGAACTTCTCGCCCAGCGGCGCGCGGGTCTTGGCGGCGAAGAAGTCGGTGACCGAAGTGTCGCCGCCGCGCACGATCTTCACGGCATCCTCGACCGACATCGCGTGCACCGCATTCAGCAGCAAGGGCTTGGCGGCCGGCACGGCCTGTTCCGCGGCGCGGTTCATCGAGTCGACCAGGTCGTCGACGCGCTGCTGCTGGCCGATCGCGCGCAACATCGACGCCGCGTTCTTGAGCGCGCCCGGCAGCGGGATCCTGACCTGAGGATTGTCGAGGAAGCCACCCGGCTTGCCCAGCAGGGACACGGCACTGTCGGCGCCGCGCTCGAGCGCCGCGCGCACGCCCGAGGCGGCCTCGGTCTGATCGAGCGCGAACGCTTTGGCGACCCCGCCGAGCAGCGCGACGCACGCCGTCCGAGCGAGGAAGAGCGTGGCGAGGGCCGGCGTAAACTGACGTCGTTGCATCGTGGAGTCCCATGAAGTTGGTTCGCGCCCTGGCCCTGCCCGCGCCCGCCGCAGTCGCGGCGACGCTCGGCCTGGCGTTGACCATGCTAACGGGTTGCAGTCGGGTCGAACAGGCGCCGCCCGTGTCGTACACCTTGCTCGACGGCCGCAAGAGCGAGCTCGCGGCGTTGCGGGGTCACGTCGTGCTGGTGAACTTCTGGGCCAGCGACTGCGCGCCGTGCGTCGAGGAGATGCCGGCGCTGGTGGCGAACTGGCGCCGCTTCTCGCCGCAAGGCTTCGAGACATTGGCCGTCGCCATGCAGAGCGACCCGCCCGCGCTGGTCTCCAACTTCGCGCAGGCGCACGTGCTGCCGTTCGGCGTGGTCATCGACAACACCGGCGAGGTCGCGCGCAGGCTCGGCAACGTGCAGTTCACGCCGACGTCGCTGTTGATCAACAAGCGCGGAGAGATCGTCAAGCGCTGGATCGGCAAGACCGACTTCGAGGCGATCGCGCCGCTGATCGCCGAGCTCGATCGCCAGGGTTAGGACCAGGCTGCGCGGAACTGGCTCGGCGCCGCGCCGGCCGCCTTGCGCATCAAACGCCGCAGCGCGGTCGCGTCTTCGTAGCCCACGCTTTCGGCCACCTGGGCGATCGTCATCCGGCTGGATTCGATCAGCTGTCGCGCCCGGTTGAGCCGCACGCTCTGCACCAACGCCAGCGGCCCGCGCCCGCTCGCCGCGCGCACGTGACGCGCGAGCGTGCGCGGGGACATCGCGAGCTCGCCGGCCAGCGCCGCGACGCTCGGCGGCCGCGGCAGCGAGGCCTCGATGCGCTGCGTCAGGCGGCGGATCAGCTCGCTGCCGTTGGCCATCATCGCCGGCACCGCGAACGGCGCCTGCGCCTGGCGGCCGTCGATCAGCAGCACCTTGCTCACCGCGTCCGCCAGCGCGACGCCGAAGCGCGCGCGCAGCAGGTGCAGCATCAGGTCGGACTGCGCCAGCGCGGCGCCGGCGGTCGCCACCGGGCCGTCGGCGCAGACCATGCGGTCGGCATCGACGACGCAGGCCGGCTCGAGGCGCCGCAGCTCGGGCGCGAGCCACCACGAGGTCGTCGCGCGCCGGTTCGCCAGCAGCCCCGCCGCCTGCAGCAGGAAGACCGCCGAACATGAGGCCGCCACGGTGCCGCCGCGCGCGCCGTGGCGGCGGATCGCGGCGATCGCGCGCTGCGCGTCGTCGCGGGCGAGCCGCGCCTCGATCACGGCAGGGTTGTCGGTGCCGAGCCCCGGGACGATCCACGTCGACGCGTCCGCGCGCGCCTTCGCGGGCAGCGACGCCGCATCCAGCCACAGGCCCGCGCTCAGCGCAACGGCGTGACCGTCGGGCGACAGCACGCGCCAGGTCGGGCGCGGGGCCTTCGCGCGAGGCGCGAGCAAGGCCGCGGCGTGGAGGATGTCGAGCGTCACCGCCACGCTGCTCGCGTAGGCGCCGGGAAGCACGAGGACGGTGAAATCTTGCATGGCCTGTTTCGCTCGATAAATGCCCAATCGGACACTCGCAGTCTAGGCCTGCTGCAGGTGCAATGGCGGCTTCGATTCAGGAGACTTCATGCTGCAGACCATTTCCGTGCGCCGGAAGCTGACCGAGCCCGATCCGCTGGACGACTTCACGCCGCGCCGCGTCGACATCGACGGCATCTCGAAGATCGTCCACGTGGCCGGCAGCGGCCCGGCAGTGATCGTGATGCCCGAGACGCCCGGCATCGGCCCGCACCTGGCGCGCTTCGCGCGCTGGGTGCGCGACGCCGGCTTCACCGTGTGGATGCCGTCGCTGTTCGGCCGCGACGGCGCGCTGCCCGACGCCGACGAGGCGGTCGCCACGTTCAGGCGCACCTGCGTCAGCGCCGAGTTCCGCAGGCTGGCCGATGGCCGGGCGAGCCCGATCACGCGCTGGCTGCGCGGCCTCGCGCGCATTGCGCACACCGAATGCGGCGGCCGCGGCGTCGGCGCGATCGGCATGTGCTTCACCGGCAACTTCGCGCTGGCGATGATGCTGGAGCCGGCAGTGGTCGCGCCCGTGTTGTGCCAGCCGTCGATGCCGCTGGAGAACGCCGCGGCACTCGAAAGCCCGACCGAGGAGCTGGCCGCCGTACGCGCGCGTCTGGAACGCGACGACCTTCGGATGATGGGATACCGCTTCGACGGCGACCGCTTCTGCACGGCGCAGCGCTTCGCGGCCTATTCAGCGGCGCTGGGCGACCGTTTCGACGGCCGCGTTCTGCCGGACGCGGCGGCCAACACGCGGGATCTGCCGCCGTTCTTCGAACACGTGATCAAGGGCGCGCACAGCGTCGTCACGGTGCACCTGATCGACGAGGCCGGCCAACCGACGCTCGCCGCGCGCGACGAGATCCTCGAATTCTTCGCGCGCCAGTTGAAGTAGGCCTAGTTCGCCGGGCCCATGTCCAGGCCGGCGTGCTCGGCCTGCTTGTCCGCGTGATAGCTCGAACGCACCATCGCTCCGACGGCGGCGTGGCTGAAGCCCATTTCGGTGGCCCTCTGCTCGAACATCCTGAACGTGTCCGGGTGCACATAGCGCGCCACCGGCAGGTGGTGGCCGGACGGCGCCAGGTACTGGCCGACCGTGATCATGTCGATGTCGTGGGCGCGCATGTCGGCCATGACCTGCAGGATCTCCTCGTCGGTCTCGCCGAGGCCGACCATGATCCCGCTCTTGGTCGGCACGTCGGGATGCATCGCCTTGAACTTCTTGAGCAGGTTCAGGCTGAACTGGTAGTCGCTGCCCGGACGCGCCTGCTTGTACAGGCGCGGCGCGGTCTCGAGGTTGTGGTTCATCACGTCGGGCGGCGCGGCCTTCAGGATCTCGAGGGCGCGATCGTCGCGGCCGCGGAAGTCGGGAACCAGCACCTCGATGCGCGTCTCGGGCGACATCTCGCGGATCTGGCGGATGCATTCGACGAAGTGCCCGGCGCCGCCGTCGCGCAGGTCGTCACGGTCGACGCTGGTGATGACGACGTACTTGAGCTTGAGCGCCGCGATCGTGCGCGCGAGGTTCTTCGGCTCGTCGACGTCCAGCGGATCCGGACGCCCGTGGCCGACGTCGCAGAACGGGCAGCGACGCGTGCACTTGTCGCCCATGATCATGAACGTGGCCGTGCCCTTGCCGAAGCACTCGCCGATGTTGGGGCAGGACGCCTCCTCGCACACCGTGTGCAGCTTGTGCTCGCGCAGGATCTGCTTGATCTCGTAGAAGCGGCTGCTGGGCAGCGCGGCGCGCACGCGGATCCAGTCGGGCTTCTTCAGCTGTTCGGCCGGGACGATCTTGATCGGGATGCGCGACGTCTTGGCCTGCGCCTTCTGCTTGGCGCTGGCATCGTAGGCGGGCGTGACGACGTCGGGGGAGTTGGCTTCGGTGGACATTCGGTTCGGGTTTGGTCGAGCGTCGGGCTCGAATGAGGGCTGCGGCGGCGCCTTCGAAACGCCTGTTCTTCTCAGCGCGTGAACTGCGCGCGGAGACGGCGGCCCAGCACGTCGGCCACCGTTGCCCAGTCGGCAACGACGCCCAGTGTAGCGAGGGCGACGGTTTTCAGCCCGGCATAACCGCACGGGTTGATCCGTTCGAAGGGTTGCAGGTCCATCGCGACGTTCAGTGCGACGCCGTGATACGTACAGTGGTTGCTCACTTTGACACCCAGCGCGGCGATCTTTCCCAGGCCCTGGAACGGATCCGAGGCCGGCCGATCGTTGCCCAGCGCCGCGTGGCCGAACGGGTCGGCGAGCTTCACGTAGATGCCCGGCGCCCCCGGCACGCGATGGCCGGTGACGTCGAAATCGGCCAGCGTGCGCAGCACCGCCTCCTCGAGCCGGAACACGAATTCCTTGACGTAGATGCCCTGGCGCCGCAGGTCGACCAGCGGGTACGCGACCACTTGGCCGGGCCCGTGGTACGTCACCTGGCCCCCGCGGTTGGTCTGCACCACCGGCACGTCGCCGGCGTAGAGCAGGTGTTCGGCCTTGCCGGCCAGCCCTTGCGTGAACACCGGCGGGTGTTCGACGATCCAGATCTCGTCGGGCGTCGCGGCGCCGCGGTCGGCGGTGAACGCCTTCATCGCATCCACGGTGGATTCGTAGGGCGCGCGGCCGAGCGGTCGCAACAGCGGCTGGACGGGTTGGCCTTCAGCGGCCGCGGTGGTCATCGAACGGGAGCCTTCCTGCCGGCGCAAGAAAGCGCCGATGCCCGATTTTAGGGCACTGGCTTCCCGCGCGCTCAGGCCGGGGTGATCTGCTTGAGCTTGAGCAGGCGCTTGAAGTCGCGCGAGCCCTTGAAGGTCTCGAACTCCGTGTCGATGGCGTCGCGGTCGACCGTCTCGAGCTTGCGCGCGAGGCACGCGAGCACGAAGGCGTGCTCGTCGCCGTACTTGTTCACCGACCAGCCGATGCCGCCCGAGTTCGGACAGCCGGGCCAGAAGGCGATCCAGCGCCAGTCCGGATATTCCTTGTCCTCGCGCCGTCGCACCGCGTGAACCAGACGTACGCCCACAACGCCCGAAGTGTTGCGGCTGGTCATCCGGTTCTTCATGCCGATCGGTGGCGGCAGTTCCGCGAGGGTCGCCTTGACCCACTTCCTGGCCGCGGCTTCAGCCTTGGTCCAGGTGCCGAACTGCTTCAGCGTGAAGTTCTTCTGATGTAGCTTTTTCTGCCGAACGATGCGCGCCATCACGCACTTTTCGGTCTCGTTTCTGGTGAGATGCATGAAGCCTCTGAGAGTCGCTTCCCCCACCTGTCCATCACAGAACGATCTTGACCATCGGATGCGCGGTCAATGTCCGGTACAACTCATCCAGCTGCGGACGGCTGGTGGCTGTGACCGTGATCGTGATGCCCAGGTAATTACCCCCCTTGCTGGGTCTGGTCTCCACCGTCGTGTGATCGAAATCCGGATCGAACTGTCTGGCCACCTGCACGATCGCCTCGACGAAACCGTCCGTTTGCGGGCCCATCACCTTGATGGGAAACGCGCTGGGATACGTGATCAGCGACTGTTCGGGAGGAATCTCGTGCATGGCGGCCAATACCGTTCAAATGGATTGCGATTGAATCGCACGTTGGTAAGCCTCGTGCAAACGGGCATAAACCGGACCCGGTCGACCGCGCAGCGCGCCGTGACCGACCTGCTCGCCGTCGATGCGGGTGACGGCGATGACTTCCTTGGAGGCGGAGCTGAGAAGCACCTCGTCGGCCGCGCGCACGTCGGCCTCGCTCACCGGCCGCAGATTGAACGCGATGCCGGTCTCCTCGCACAACTCGCGCAGCAACTCGATGCGCACGCCGGCCAGAACATGTTCGTCGGGCGCCGGCCCCAGCAACGCGCCTTCGTGCACCACCCAGACGTTGCTGGATGCCCCTTCTGTCAGCCACGGACCGCCGGCCTCGTCGTCGCGCAGCAGGATCGTCTCGTCGGCGTCCTGGTCGGCGGAGATCTTGCGTGCAAGCACGTTGCCCAGCAGCGAGGTGCTCTTGATATCGGCACGTTGCCATCGGAAGTCGCGCGCGGTGACGCAGGCGAGCCCCTGCACCCGTTGCGCGGGCGTGGGGAGCGACCGCTCACTCGTGGTGACGAAGACGGTGGGCGTCAGCCCCTCGGGCATCAGGTGCGAGCGCGGCGCGACGCCGCGCGTCACCTGCAGATAGACGAGCTGGTCGCCGGCAGGGAACGCCTCGATGACCTTGCGCAGCCGCGCGAGCCAGGTCTCGCGATCCAGGTCGGTCTCGATCTCCAGCTTGCCCAGGCTGCGCTCGAAGCGCGCCATGTGGTCGTCGAAGCGGAACAGGCGCCGGCCGTAGACCGGGATCGACTCGTAGACGCCGTCGCCAAGCAGGAACCCGCGATCCATCACCGACACCTTGGCCTGGTTCAACGGCAGGAACTCTCCGTCGAGGTAGCACAGCGAATCGGGCAACGCGATCATGATGAAAGCTCCTGGGCGAGCCGCGGCGCGGGTGGCGCGACGGCACTGGAAACCCGAACGGGGTCAGGTTCGCTTCGACGAACCTCGCCGCTCAGGTCACAAGACTACTTGATCCAGAGCCGAATGGCATCCCATGCGCGGCCGAACAGGCCGGCCTGGGGCACATCGTCGAGGACGGTGAGCGGGATCGTGGCAATTGCGGTACCGGAGGCCGTGGTCACCTTCAGCGAGCCGACGCGCTGGCCCCTGGTCAGCGGCGCCACCAGCGGGTCTGTGCGCTCGATCAGCGTCTTCAGGTGGTCGCCCTCGCCCTTGGGCACAGCCACGTAGATCGCGTCGGCGCTGCCGACGGCGACCTGCGCCTGCCTGCCTTTCCAGACCGGCACCGGTGCACCCACCGCCTTGCCGGCCTCGACCAGGCGCACGTCGTCGAACGCCGTGTAGCCCCAATTGAGCAGCTTCTGCGCCTCGTCGGCGCGCGCTTCCTTGGCGCCCGCGCCCATCACGATCGCGATCAGGCGGCGCTTGCCGTTCGGGAAGTCGCGCTGCGCGCTGGCCAGCAGGCAGTAGCCGGCGGCCTCGGTAAAGCCGGTCTTCATGCCGTCGACACTCGGGTCGCGCCGCAGCAGGATGTTGCTGTTGTCCTGCTGGATGTTGTTGAACTTGTAGTCGTGCTGCGAGTAGTAGTGGTAGTACTCGGGGAAGTCGCGAATGATGTGTTCCGCGGTCACCACGAGGTCGCGCGGCGTGCTGCGATGGCCGACCTCGGTCAGGCCCGATGCGTTCTTGAACGTCGTGTTCTTCAGGCCCCAGGCCTGCGCCTGGCGGTTCATCATCGCGACGAAGTTCTCGACGCTGCCGCCCGCACCTTCGGCGAGCGCCACCGCGGCATCGTTGCCGGAGTCGACGATCAGGCCCTGCAGCAGTTCGTCGACGCTGGGCTGCATCGTGGTGTCGATGAACATCAGCGAACCGCCGCCCTTGCGCTCGGCCCACGCGCGCGTCGAGACCGGCAGCTTCTGGTCCAGCGACAGCTTGTGTTCCTTCAGCTGCACGAACACGAGGTAGGCCGTCATCAGCTTGGTGAGCGACGCGGGGTCGACGGACGTGTCGGCACCGCGCTCGGCCAGCACCTGGCCGGCGTTCATGTCGATCAGCAGATATTCGCGCGCGGCGATCTCGGGGGCGGGCAGCGCCTGGCCGAAGGCCGCGAAGGCCGCGGTGGCCAGGCTGAGGAAAGCGAGCAGTTTCTTCATCGGGACGCCGAGGTCAGTCGGCAAAGTTGCGAACGACCAGCGACTTCAGGAGCACGAGCTGGCCATGGAAGAAATGCCCCGCGCCGGGCACCACGACCACCGGCAGCGCCTGCGGGCGGGCCCAGTCCATCGAGGCCGACAGCGGGACGACGTCGTCGGCCTCGCCATGTATCAGCAAGGTGTCGGCGATGACCGGCGGTGCATGGTGCTTGGCGGTGGACGGTGCGACGAGCACCATCTTCTGAGGCTTGTCGGCCTCCGGAAGTTTCGCGGCCGCGCTCGCGGCGACGTAACCGCCGAAGGAAAATCCGCCGAGCACCAGCGGCTCGCCGGCGACGCGATGGGCCGCGATCACGGCCAGCGCATCGTCGACCTCGCCGCGGCCCTCGTCCCACGCGCCGGCCGAGCCGCCGACGCCGCGGTAGTTGAAGCGCACCACGCGCCAGCCGCGCTGCGTGAGCGCACGCGCGACCGTCGTGACGACCTTGTTGTCCATCGTGCCGCCCTGCAGCGGATGCGGATGGCAGACGACCGCGAGGCCGCGCATCGGCACGTCGGTGGTGGTGTCGACGGCGACGCTCAATGGGCCGACCGGCCCGGCGATCTCGCCGCGCTTGGTGAAGGTGTTCATTTCGGAAGAGAGGTTCAGCGGCCGACGTCCGGCGGCAACAGCAGGCGTTCGACCGGCTTGCCGCCGACGAGGTGCGAATCGACGATCTCGTCGATGTCGCTCTTGTCGACGTAGGTGTACCAGGTCTCGTCCGGGTAGACGACGGCCACCGGGCCGCCGGCGCAGCGGTCTAGGCAGCCCGCCTTGTTCACGCGGATGCCTCCCGGGCGCGCGAGGCCCGCGGACTTGATGCGCGACTTGCAGTGCTCGAACCCGGCCTGAGCACCGACCTGCGCGCAGCTGTCCTCGCCCGGCTTGCGCTCGTTGAGGCAAAAGAAGATGTGGTGCTTGTAGTACATGCCCTGCATTGTAGGAAGCCCGGACAGCAGAGCTGCGCGAAGCGGTCTTGGCGAGCCAAAGCCGCTCTGCCCGGACGGGCGAAGCGGCCCTGAGCCAGCCAGGGTGGGTCAGTCCGGCCGCGCGCCGTCGTTACGCACGAGGCGCCCGAACAGCGTGGCGCCGGCCGCGAACGGCCACAGCCAGCCGACCCATTGTGCAAGTCCGTGGAAGTGGATGAAGCGGCCCTGCTCCCATTGCTGCAGGCTCTCGGCGTAGTACGGGTCGGACGGCGCCTGCGCCACCAGCGCGATGTTGACCGACAGCGCCACCAGCCCCAGCGCCGCCGCCGGGCGCTCTCCGATGAGGACGCAGGCCAGCGCCAGCAGCGCCCCCAGGCCCAGGCCGATCGGCACCGTCGACGTGACCCAGCCGAGCGCGTGCACCGGCCCGAAGTTGAGCGCCGCCGACAGGGTGTTGGCCGCCAGGCCGACCACCACCGCGACCGGCACGATCACCGCGCGGCGCCAGCCCGGCCGTGCGATCGCGAACGCCAGCAGGCACGGGCCCAGCAGGCCGATCGCCACCGCGAAGCCTTCCGCAGCCTTGGACATCGTGCCGGTGTTCTCGCCGAGGCTGGCCCAGAACCAGTCGAACCAGGGCGCCAGCGGATGGTCGCTGAGCAGGTCGTACGCGGCCTCCTGCACGCGTTCCCACGACAGGCCCTGGCCGAACGGAATGGTGCTCGGGTACAGGAAGCCCACGGGCCACAGCACCAGCAGCGCGAGCGTAGTCCCGCTGTGCGGCACGAACCAGTCCTTGCGCAGCGTCGACCAGCGCACGCCCAGGCCCGCCGAATGGACCGCGACCGCCAGGCTCAGGCCGGCCGCGGCGCCGAGCGAGTTCAGCGCCCAGTCCATCAGCGACGAATAGCGTCCGGGCAGGAAGTGCTGCGTGAATTCCATCGACCACGACAGCACCGAAGGGCAGACGAGGCCGATCAGACCGGCCGCGAACGGCCGGCGCCCCAGCCGCAGCGCACTGGCGTACAGCAGCGCGCCGAACGGCATGTAGCCGACGAAGTTGGACCAGTCGTCGAAGCCGCCGTGGTAGCGCGGCCAGCGCAGCACCAGCAATGCCGAGAGCGGCTGCCCTGCGGGCCAGAACCAGCCGCTGAACGGGTACAGGCTCGCGTAGATCACGAGTGCGGTGAAGACGACGGTCAGCGTCAGCACCGAACTCTCGCCCGGGCGCTCGGGCGGGCTGGCGGGCAGGCGCGGGATGCGTGCTGCGCGCGTGGACCTGGCCATCGTCAGTGCCCCGCACCGTCACTCAGAAGGGCCGGACGACGACCAGGACGACGATGGCCGCGAACAGCAGCACCGCCATCTCGTTGAAGACGCGGAACCAGCGCTCGCGGCGCCGGTTCTCGAGCTTCTCGAAGCTGCGCAGCATGCCGCGGCACATGTGGTGATAGCCGATCGCCACGATGACCAACAGCAGCTTGGCGTGCAGCCAGTACTGTCCGTGCAGCACGCCCGGTTCCAGGGCGACCAGGCCGATCCCGAGGGCGATCGCGACGACCATCAGCAGGCTCGCGAAGCGGTACAGCTTGCGCGCCATCAGCAGCAGGCGCTCGCGTTCGGCATGGCTGTCGCTGGGCACCTGCGTCAGGTTGACGAAGATCCGCGGCAGGTAGAACAGGCCGGCGAACCAGCTGGACACGAAGACGATGTGCAGGGCCTTGACCCAGGGAAGAAGTCCGATCATCGAAGCATTATGTGCGGGGGTCCGTGAGCCCCCAGTCCGTGGAGTACCGCGTCCAGCCGCCCGTGGGGGCGCGCGGCCTTGCTCCGGAGCGGCCGAGCGCGGCGGCCGCGTACCGGCGCATCCCTTGTGCCCGAACGCCTTGAACGGGCAGGGCACAAAAGAAAGAGCCCCGGTATCCACGAAGTGGACGACCGAGGCTGCAAAGCCTTGACGCTGTCATCACGCAAGGCACCTGCTCAGGGAGGAAAAGCAGGGGACAATATCCTCACGGACATCATCCGAAACGGAATGTAGCAGATCATCCGGCTTGCGCGACAGCAAAACCGAGCGCTATAGCGGGCTTGACGCGTGTTTTTGACGTAAAAGGCTTCCCAGACTGTGTCGCACCTGCCCCCTTTTCCCGCCAGCCGCCCGCGCCGCATGCGCCGCGACGCCTTCAGCCGCGAACTGATGCGCGAACATCGCCTGAGCGCCGGCAACTTCATCCTGCCGGTGTTCGTGATCGACGGCCACAACCAGGTGCAGGACATCCCCAGCATGCCCGGCGTGCAGCGCATGACCATCGACCGCCTGCTGGGCGTGGCCGAGGAATGCGTCGCGCTGGGCGTGCCCGCGCTGGCGCTGTTCCCGGCCATCGAACCGCACCTGAAGACCCCCGACGGCGCCGAGGCGCTGAATCCCGCCGGCCTGATCCCGCGCACCGTGCGCGCGCTGAAGAAGCAGTTCCCCGAGCTCGGCGTGATGACCGACGTCGCGCTGGACCCCTTCACGTCGCACGGCCAGGACGGCCTGCTCGACGAGACCGGCTACATCGTCAACGACACCACCGTCGCCGTGCTGGCGCGCCAGGCGCGCGTGCAGGCCGAGGCCGGCGTCGACATCGTCGCCCCCAGCGACATGATGGACGGGCGCATCGGCGCGATCCGCGCGATGCTGGAGGCCGACGGCCACCTGCACACGCGCATCATGGCCTACAGCGCCAAGTACGCCAGCGCGTTCTACGGTCCGTTCCGCGACGCCGTCGGCTCCGCCGCCACGCTCGGCAAGAGCAACAAGAAGGTCTACCAGATGGACCCGGCCAACTCCGACGAGGCGCTGCGCGAGGTCGCGCTCGACATCGCCGAAGGCGCCGACATGGTGATGGTCAAGCCCGGCATGCCGTATCTCGACATCGTGCGCCGCGTGAAGGACGAGTTCCGCATGCCGACCTACGTCTACCAGGTGAGCGGCGAGTATTCGATGCTCAAGGGCGCGGCGCTGAACGGCTGGATGGACGGCGAGGCCGTGATGATGGAGTCGCTGCTGGCGTTCCGGCGCGCCGGGGCCGACGGCGTGCTGACCTACTTCGCGCTGGAAGCGGCGCGCGTGCTCAAGCGCGGCTGAACGCATGGCGGCGGGAGACCCCGATGAAGCTGCATTTCTCCCGCAACCCCAATCCCCGGCTGGCAGTGGCCGTCGCGCGCCACCTCGACGCGCCGGTCTCGTTCGTCTTCGCGGCGCCGTTCGCGCCCGGCCAGGCCGAGCGCTACCGGCCGCTGAACCCGTCGCTGCGCATTCCCATCCTCGAAGAGGACGACGGCAGCGCGCTGTTCGAGGCCGACGCGATCGCGTGTCGTCTTTCGCAGCTCACGGGCTCGGAGTTCTGGCGCACGGGACCCGAACTGCCCGACATGATTCGCTGGGTGAGCTGGGCGCGCGACCACTTCATGCGCGCCTGCGACGTCGTCCACTTCGAACGCGGTACCAAGCAGCGCTACCGCATCGGGCCGATCGACGAGGAGCTCGTCACCGAAGGCCTGGGCGCGTTCCACGAGAGCGCCGCCATCCTCGACGCGCATTTCCGCCGGCGCGACTGGCTGCTGGCCAGCGGCCTGAGCTACGCCGACTTCCGCATGGCCGCCTTCCTGCCCTTCAACGACGCGGCGCGGATGCCGCTGGGCGACTATCCGGCCGTGGTCGCCTGGTACGCCCGCCTGCAGGCGCTGCCGGCGTGGTCTGACCCGTTCGCCGGGCTGGACGCGCCCGAGCTGCCGCGCGTGCCGGGCTGAGGTTCAGCCGACGCCCAGGCCTTCAGGCATACGGATCGGCGAAGCCCAGGCCTGCCAGCACCTCGGTCTCGCGCGCCTCCATGCAGGCGGCCTCCGGGCCGTCGTCCTCGTGGTCGTAGCCCTGCGCATGCAGCGTGCCGTGCACCAGCAGGTGCGCGTAGTGGGCGACGAGGTCGACCTTCTGTTCGCGCGCTTCGCGCTCGACCACCGGCGCGCACAGCACCAGGTCGGCCTCGATCTCGGGCTCCTGCACGTAGTCGAAGGTCAGCACGTTGGTCGCGTAGTCCTTGTGGCGGTATTCGCGGTTGAGCGTGCGGCCTTCCTCCTCGCCGACGATGCGCACCGTGATCGCGGCCGGCAGTTCGAGGCCGGCGCGGATCCAGCGGGCGACCTTGTGGCGCGGCAGCAGCGCGCGGTGCGTGGCGTCGGCGAATTGCAGGCTCAAGCGCAGGTCGGGCAGTGGAACGCGGGCCATCAGGAACGTCCTCCGCGGCTGCTGCGTTTGCCTTCCTGGAACGTCGCGGGCGCCGGCGGCGCGCGTTCGGGGCGTTCGGCCTGCCCGTTCGTCTCGCTGTGCGACGCGGCTGCCTCGTAGGCTTCGACGATGCGCGCGACCAGCGGATGGCGCACGACGTCGGACGCGCCGAAGCGCGTCACCGCGATGCCCGTGACGTCGCGCAGGATCTCGGACGCGTCGGCCAGCCCGCTGCGCGCGCCGCGCGGCAGGTCGACCTGCGTCAGGTCGCCGGTGACGACCGCCTTGGTGCCGAAGCCGATGCGCGTCAGGAACATCTTCATCTGCTCGGGCGTGGCGTTCTGCGCCTCGTCGAGGATCACGAACGCGTGGTTCAGCGTGCGCCCGCGCATGAACGCGAGCGGGGCGATCTCGATGGCGCCGCGCTCGAACGCCTTGGTCACGCGCTCGAAGCCCATCAGGTCGTGCAGCGCGTCGTACAGCGGGCGCAGGTACGGATCGACCTTCTGCGACAGGTCGCCCGGCAGGAAGCCGAGCCGCTCGCCGGCCTCGACCGCCGGACGCGTCAGCACGATGCGCTGCACGCTCGCGCGCTCGAGCGCATCGACCGCGCACGCCACCGCGAGAAAGGTCTTGCCGGTGCCGGCCGGCCCCAGGCCGATCGTGATGTCGTGCGACAGGATCTGGCGCAGGTACTGCACCTGGTTGGGCGTACGCCCGATCAGGTTGGCGCGCCGCGTGTGCAGCACGATCTCGCCGCCGGCCACGGCTTCCGCGGGGGCCACCGGCTTGGCGTGGCCCTGGATCACGTCGCGCTGCGCCTCGTAGAGCATCAGCTGCAGCTGCTCCTCGTCGATCGGGCGGCCGCTGCGTTCGTACAGCGCCTCGATCAGCGCCAGCGCGCGCGGCGCCTGCAGCTTGCCGCCCTCGACACGGAAGTGCTCCTGGCGCCGCGTGACGACGACGTTGAGCCCCTGCTCGATCGCGCGCAGGTTCTCGTCGAGGACGCCGCAGACGTGCGCGAGGCGGTCGTTGTCGGGTGGGGAAAAGGCGCGGCGGACGATCACGTAGGCTCTGGATTTGGTTCGTCAAACGTCAAGATTGTCGGTCAACACATAATCTCCGCATGATCGGTCGTCTCACGGGCATCGTCGCGGAAAAAACGCCCCCGCAGGTTCTGCTCGATGTGCAAGGCGTCGGCTACGAGGTCGACGTGCCGATGAGCACGTTCTGCAATCTCCCCGGCCTCGGCGAACGCGTGACGCTGCTGACGCACTTCGTCGTGCGCGAGGACGCGCAGCAGCTGTTCGCCTTCCTCACCGACGAGGAGCGCGCCACGTTCCGGCTGCTGATCAAGATCTCGGGCGTCGGCCCGCGCACGGCGCTGGGCATCCTGTCGGGCCTGTCGGTGAGCGACCTCGCCGCCGCCGTCGCGCGCCAGGAAGGCGGCCGGCTGCAGAAGGTGCCGGGCATCGGCAAGAAGACCGCCGAGCGCCTGCTGCTCGAACTGAAGGGCAAGCTGGGCCCCGAACTCACCGCCAGCGGCGCGACGATCGTCAGCGACGCGCAGGGCGACATCGTGCAGGCGCTGATCGCGCTCGGCTACAACGAGAAGGAAGCGGCGATGGCGATCAAGGGGCTGGCCAAGGATGTCGGCGTCAGCGACGGCATCAAGCTGGCGATGAAGGCGCTGTCGTAGGCTTCAGTTCAGCCGCGCGGTGGCCTTCACGTCCACGGTCTCGCGCTTGCCCTTGGCGTCTTCGACGACCAGCTTGATGGGCACGACATCGCCCGCCTTCACGGGCGCCTTCAGCCCCATCATCATGATGTGATACGAGCCGGACTTGAGATCCACCGGCTTGCCCGCGGGCAGCGGCAGCGCGTCGACCGGGCGCATCTTCATCACGTCGCCCTCCATCTTCATCTCGTGCACCTCGACCGACGCGGCGATCGGCGAGCTCGCCGACACCAGCTTGCCGTCCTGGGCGGAGGTGATGGTCATGAACGCGCCGGTGGTGGTCTGCTGGGCGACCGTCGTGCGCACCCAGGGCTTGTCGACGGTGACCTGGGCGTGGGCCACGGCGGCGAGCACAACGCCGGCAGCAAGAAGAAATATATTTTTCATCTGGCGAATGGTACGTGAGCCGTGTTCGAGGCACGGCGAAGCCGAACGTTCCCGGCGCTGCCGCTCGTGCAATGGCCAGAAGTTCAAGGGAGCGGCGGATCCGGCTCTGCCGGGCCGCTCGCGGCCGGCCCCTCGGGGGCAGGGAGCGCTAGCGACCGTGGGGCCGTTATGATCACTGCATGTCCATACAGACCGACGATTTCAACGGCGCCGGCCCTCGCGATCCGCGTCCCGCGCGTGTCGTCGCAGCCAATCCGACGTCGCCCAACGAGGAGGCGATGGAACGCGCGCTGCGGCCCAAGCGGCTGGACGACTACGTCGGCCAGGTGAAGGCGCGCGAGCAGCTCGACATCTTCATCGGCGCCGCCCGCAAGCGATCGGAGTCGCTCGACCACGTGCTGCTGTTCGGGCCGCCGGGCCTGGGCAAGACCACACTGAGCCACATCATCGCGGCCGAACTGGGCGTCAACCTGCGCCAGACCTCCGGCCCGGTGCTGGAAAAGCCGAAGGATCTCGCGGCCATCCTCACCGGCCTCGAGCGCAACGACGTGCTGTTCATCGACGAGATCCATCGTCTGTCGCCGGTCGTCGAGGAAATCCTGTACCCGGCGCTGGAGGATTTCCAGATCGACATCATGATCGGCGACGGCCCCGCCGCCCGCTCGATCAAGCTCGACCTGCAGCCGTTCACGCTGGTGGGCGCCACCACGCGCGCCGGCATGCTCACCAACCCGCTACGCGACCGCTTCGGCATCGTCGCGCGGCTGGAGTTCTACACGTCCGAAGAACTCGCGCGAATCGTCGCCCGCTCGGCCGGCCTGCTGGGCGTGCCGATCGATCCCGACGGCGCGCTGGAGCTCGCACGCCGTTCGCGCGGCACGCCGCGCATCGCCAACCGGTTGCTGCGCCGCGTGCGCGACTACGCCGACGTCAAGGCGCAGGGCCGCATCACGGTACCGGTGGCCAACCTCGCGCTGGCGATGCTGGACGTCGACCCGCAAGGCTTCGACGTGATGGACCGCAAGCTGCTCGAGGCCATCGTGCACCGCTTCGACGGCGGCCCGGTGGGGCTGGACAACGTCGCCGCGGCCATCGGCGAAGAGCCGGGCACGATCGAGGACGTCATCGAGCCCTACCTGATCCAGCAGGGCTACCTGCAGCGCACGCCGCGCGGGCGCATCGCGACGGTCGCAGCGTATCGGCACCTGGGGCTGGCGCCGCCGGCGCGCACGGGTGTCGATCTGTTCGGGATGCCGCCGGAGCTTTGACTCGCAGGCTCAGTCGGTGCGCGCCGCGAGTGCCGCTGCGACCGGCATCTTGTCGGCCGATTCGTCCAGCGTCGGCGCGCCGACATCCAGGTGGCTGGTGTCGTTCCAGCCCACCATCGTCAGCCCCGAGCTGGTGTGCAGCAGGCGGTTGATCGCGGCGTTGTCCAGTTGCCAGATGCGGGGCGCGTCGAGCGGCACGCGGGTGGCGGCACGGTAGAGGCAGTCCATCACGCCGCCGTGCGCCACCAGCACCACCGTCTTGCCGGCATGGCGCTCGGCGATGCGCAGCGTGGCCTCGATGCAGCGCGCGTAGAACGTGGTGAGCGACTCGCCGTCGCCGTGCATGCCGGGCGCGAACTCGGGGTCGCGGCTCTTCCACTGCGCGGACAACTCGGGCCAGCGTTGCGCCACCTCGGTGTGCGTCATGCCCTGGAAGCCGCCGAAGCTGCGTTCGCGCAGCCCGGCGTCGAGCTCCAGCGGAATGCGGTTGAAGCTCGCGATCGCCTGCGCGGTCGCCTGCGCGCGTGCGAGATCGCTGCTGACGACCACGTCGGGATGATCCTCCGCGAGCCAGTGCGCGGTGCGGCGCGCCTGCTCGAGCCCGCGCTCGTTGAGCGGGATGTCCAGCTGGCCCTGCAGCCTCGCCTCGACGTTCCAGGCGGTCTCGCCGTGTCGTACCGCGATCAGTCGCGTCGCTTCCCCGTGGCTCATTCGGACAATCTTTCCAAGGTCAGGCACCCCAGGTGATGGGCTGCTTTTCGGCCAGCGCGCGCTTCATCATCTCCACCATCGGCCAGACGCGCTGGCGCAGGCTGACGCGGTCCGCCTTCGGGCCGGCGTCGTCGGTGCCGGCGACCGCCGGGCTCTCGGCGGCCACTGCCGACTCCAGCGCGCTCATCGCGGCGGCCAGCTGGTCGACGTCGATGATGCCCTGCGGCGTCGCCGGCTTGCCGATCAGCGACAGCACGCGTTCGCCCACCGGCTGCGTCATGATCAGGTCGCCGGTGGCCTTGCTCTTGAACTTGTAGATCATGGTTAGCTTCTCTGCAAAAAAAAGCGGCCGAGGGGAGCCCTGGCCGCGATTGTCCGCGATCCGCTCGGCGGTTCGACGGAACCACCGAGCGTTTCGAGGGGTGTTCAGCGATTGCGGCGGATGCGCACCACCTCGACCAGCGCGATGACGGCGGCGCCGACGGCCGCGGCGATCAGCAGCGACTTGATCGGCTCCTCCGACACGTAGCCGCGCGTCGAATCGACGGCCTGCTGGCCGCGTTCCTTCAGGGCGGCCGCGCGTTCGCGCGCGGCGTCGTAACCGTCGCTGGCGTAGTCGCGCGCGCGTTGGGCGTAGCGCGACAGTGCCGGCTTCGCGTCGCCGTAGGCGCTGGTCAGGCCGTCGACGGCGCTGCCGATGGCAGCCTGGGCATCGCGTTCGGCCGCCTTCAGCGAAGCCGCGGCGCGATTGAAGTGTTCGGTCGTGGAGGCCGAGGCGTTGGACAGCGAGGTTTCAGACATGTTGTGAGCTCCTGGATAAGTGGGATTCGTCGCCGCAGCCGGGGGTAGCGGCCAAAGCTCTGAAGAGACGATTTCAGTGTGCGCGACAAGCCGGTGGTTCGCGGTAGGGCCGGGGCGTGCCTGCTTGTCGGGCGGACACCGTCACAGGCGTAGGACGCGAACTACAGGGCAATCAGCATGCGCGCTTGGCGCCCCCGCGGGGGCCAAGACCGCGACGCCGACGCATGAATCAGTGCGGCAGTTCGCCCGATTCGCGCGAGGACAGCGCGATGCAGTAGGCGACGAGCTGGTCGATGTCGCGCGACTTGTCGAACACGCGGTCGGCGCCGCTGGCCAGGCAGCGCGCGTGCATCTCGTCGGTCGCGTAGTTGCTGAGCACGACCAGCGCGGCGCCGGGGCGCCTCTGGCGCGCCGCGGCGATCACGCCGAGACCGGAGCCGGTGCGCAGGAAGACGTCGATGATCACCAGGTCGCAGGGCTCGCCGTCGGCGCGCAGCCAGTCGACGGCCACGCTCTCGTCGGCCGCCGTGCCGACGACGTGCACCGGCGCGAGCTCCTCCAGCGCGGCGATCAGGCTCTCGAGGACGATGACGTTGTCCTCGACGACGTAGGCGTCCAGCGAGCGCGCCGGTGCGGCGTCGTCCTGTGTGCGGGCTCGCGGGGCGGCGCCTGCGCCAGAGGCGGTGGCGCCCCGGGTGTTCATCGCGGGCTCGCTCGTCGTGAAGCGCCGTCGTCGCGCGCCAGCCATTCGGCGCGCTCGATCAGGGCCTTGCCGTCCGCCTCGTCGAGGCAGTCGTCGGTGTCGCGCCCGTTGGCCACGCAGCGTTGGAGTTCGGCGCTCGCGATCGATTCCGGCGTCAGGCCCGCAGCCGCGGCCTCGGGCACCAGGCCGTGCGGCACGGCGGTGACGAGGAACAGCGTGGCGACCACCGAGGTGACGACGGGCAGCACGTTGCGGACGGTGAAGACGGACATGGGACCAGGCTTTCGCGGATTGCAGGAACGAACGCCCCGAGAATGCGCCAAATCCGCGGCGCTGGCTGCCGGCCGGTGTCCCGATGCCCTGTAGTGCCTGTCCTACGCCGCGCGGCGCGGGCGGCGTGCGAGGATCAGAATCGCAGCCGTCGCTCTCGTCGAAAGGATTCCCATGACCACGCCCGCCGCCCCGCCTTCGCCCAAGCCGCCGCCCGCTCCCGCCGACGCGCGCGTGGCGCCGGCGCCCGCCCGCGAGGGCCAGGCGCCGGCCGAGGATCTCGATCTCGAAGAGGACATCGCGCCCAACCTGGGGGGCGAGGACCAGATGCAGGACGCCTAGAGCCTGCGCTGCGACGCCGGCAAGCCGAACCACGACTCCAGCGCGCGCTCTTCCATCCACGGGCCCAGGCGCCGGCCCTGCAGGCCGTCGCAGCCGGCCGCGATCAGCGCGGCGCATTGCAGCTCGGTGTCGGCGCCCATGGCGTGCACCTCCAGCCGCATCGCGTTGACGAGCTGCACCAGTGCCGGCACCCAGCGCGCCTCGGCGCCCGCGCCGGCACAGGCCTGCGCCAGCGTCGCATCCAGCTTCACGCCGGCGAACGGCAGCCGCTGCAGCGGCGCCAGCGAGCTGGTGCCGTCGCCGAAGCCGTCCAGCATCACGCGCACGCCCTGGCGCGCCAGCGAGCGCACCGCCGCCAGCGCGGCGTCCGGATCGGTGTGCAGCGCGGACTCGGCGACGTCGATCTCGAGGTCGGACGGCGCGCAGCCGGCGGCCTCGATCGCGGCGGCGACGCGGCGCGCGTAGCCCGGTTGCGTCAACTGCCAGTCGGAGACGTTGATGTTCAGGCGCAGCGCATGGCCCGCGGCGCGCCAGCGGCGCTGCTGCAGCAGGCCGTGCTCCAGCACCCAGTCGTCGAGCGCGCCGACCAGGCCGCGCTCCTCGGCGACGCCCATGAACTGGCTCGCGGGCACTTCGCCCAGCTCGCGGTCGCGCCAGCGCAGGTTCACCTCGAGCGCGACGGCCAGGCCGGTACGGGTGTCGAAGCGCGGCTGCGCGGCGAGGCGGAAGCGACCCTCCTCGGCGGCGCGCAGCAGGCCGGCCTCGACGCGGTCGCGCTTGCGCTGCCACGACTCGAAGCCGAACTTGTGCACCGCGAACGACGAGCGGCTCGCCTGTTGCGCGCGGTGCATCGCGATCTCGACGTGGCGCAGGATCTCGTCGGCCGACAGCCCGACGCCCGGGTACGTGCCGATGCCGATCGCCACCGGCACGCCGGCGGCGCGTTCCTGCGAGTCGATCAGCCGGCGCGCCGCGGCCTCGGCGGCGGTCTCGCTGGCGTAGTCGATCAGCACGCCGAAGCGGCTGCCGCCCAGGCGCGCGCAATGGTGCGGCTGGCGCATCGCGCCGCGCACCTGGCCGGCCAGCTCCGACAGCCGGCGGGCGCCGGCGGCGCTGTCGCCGCCCTCGCCGAACAGCGCGTCGCGGTTGAACTCGATGCACAGCACGGCGAAGCCGGCGCTCTGGCGGCTCGAGCGCAGCGCGTCCTCCAGCGTCAGCAGGAAGCCGGTGCGGTTGGGCAGGTGCGTGAGCCGGTCGACGCCGAGGTTGCCCGGCTCCCGCGGCGAACCGGCGCGGTTCGGGTTGGTCTCGCGAAACGAGAACACGCGACCGATCGGGCGGCCGTGGCTCCACTGCGGCTGCGCGTGGCGCTCGATGATCGCGCCGTTGACCAGCGCGATCTGGTCGACCGCCTCGGACAGCGTGTGCGCATAGACGTCCTCCAGACGGCGGTCGTAGCCGTCGACGTCCATCACGTTCATGCGCACCCATTCGTGCGCGGCGCGGTCGTCGCCGGCGTGCAGCACGGCGTCGGGCAGCGACCACATGCGGGCGAAGCGGCGGTTGAACGCGCGGATCTTGCCGTTGAGGTCGGTCACGAGGATGGCGTCGGCCGTCGCCTCCAGCGTGGCGCGCAGCTCGGCCAGCGCGGTCTCGCGCTCGACCTCGATGCGATGCTCGCGGCTGCGGTCGCGCACGTGCACGAGGAACAGCGGCGTGCCGTCGGCGAGCCAGATCGGCGCGATGCGGCGCGAGACGGCCACGCTGCGCCCGCTCGGCAGGTGCAGCTCGGCGTCGCTCTCGAGCACGCAGACGACGCCGCAGCGCACGCCGTCCCAATAGGCTATGTCCTCGAGGTCGGGGATCGCGTCGTCGGCGTCCAGGCCTTCGAGACCCTTGCGTTCGAGCAGTTCCTCGGCCTCGACGTTCGCGGCCAGGATGTGCCCCTGCGCCGCGTCGACGATCCACGCGGCCTGGCCCAGCGCGGCGATCGCCGCGAGCAGTCCCTTGAAAGACTCCTTCGCCGCGACGTGCGTCAGCAGCGGCAAGGCCGAAGTCATACCGACGCCTCTTCCCGCGCGTCTTCCTTCGGCGTGCTTTCGACGTCGAAGAAGTACGAGATGCGCTGGCGCGGCTTCAGGTAGTCGACGGCGCGCGTGGGCAGTTGCACCGGCTTCAGGCTGCGGCGGATGCCCAGCTGCGGGGTCTTCTCGAGGTCGACGTGGATCGCGTCCTCGAGCGCCACGGCCGGATCGTAGACCAGCACGCGCGGCTTCAGCGGATGCGCGGCGTTGACCGTCATCACCATCGCGAAGCGATCGTCGCTCAGTTGCACGACCGAGCCCGGCGGGTAGATGCCCATCATCTTGATGAAGCCGGACAGCAGCGTCTCGTCGAACTTCGAGCGGCACTGCGCGAACAGGCGCGACAAGGCCTCGTGCGGCGTGACCGACTGCGCCGGCGACGCCGCGTTGCACAGGTTGTCGTAGCGGTTGACCAGCGCCACGATGCGAGCCGGCAGCGACATCCGCGGCAGCATCAGCGCGCTCGGGAAGCCGCTGCCGTCCGCCAGCTCGTGGTGCTGCGCGATGACGAGTTGCGCATCGGCCGACAGGCCCATGCGGCGGCCGAGGATCAGGCCCTGGGCGACGTGGTCGCGATAGAGCGCCGCCTCGCCGGAGTTGAAGTCCTCGCGCGCGAGACGCACGCGGTCGGGCAGCGCGACCTTGCCGATGTCGTGCATCAGCGCGCCGACGCCCAGCTCCATCAATACGTTGGCAGGTATCGCCAGCTGGCGGCCCAGCATCAGCGAGACGACGGTGACGTTGAGCGAATGTGCCGCGTGGCGGTCGCTGGCCATCTCGCCCAGCACGCGCAGGCAGGGCTCGCCCTCGACCAGCATCTTGTCCAGGATCGCGCGCGCCAGCTGCTGCGCGTCGGCGTTGGCCTGCGCCGGGTCGGTGAGCACCTTGTCGTTGGCGCGCCGCAGGTCGCGGCAGGCCTCGGTGAACTGGCGCTCGCAGCGCTGGGCGACCTCCATCTGCGCGTTGAGCGCCAGCTTGGCCAGTTGGCGCGCGTCGAGCGGCCTGGGCGACTCCTCCTCGACTGCCTGGCTGTCCTGGACTCCGGCAGCGGACGTCTCGACGGCCGGCTGCTCGAGGTCGCTGCGCTCCGGGCTCCACGTCAGGCGAGCGAGGCCGAGCGAGCGGATCGTCTCGATCTGCTCGTTGGAGGTCAGCTTGAAGCTCGACAGCGGGAACGGGTGCGACATCCAGCCGACGTTCAGATGAACGAACATGCCGACGCGCAGGGCGCTCGCTTGGATAGGGGTCGTCATTCGAATATGTCCTGATCGCCGGCATCGCCTGCCCGCGGTTTCTTCACTCAGCTGGAATCGGCCAAACCTCTGCCCGACTTGAGCGGACAGATCCCCACATAAGCCGGGGTTGCACCGAAAACGAGCAAAATCCTGACTGCAGGAGCCGCTATTCGAATAAATGTTCTTCCTGCGAACAATTTACATCTAGCGAGACGACCTCCACCATGACCGACGCCTTCATCTGCGATGCCTTGCGCACGCCCTTCGGCCGCTACGGCGGATCCCTCGCCGCCGTCCGTGCCGACGATCTGGGGGCCATTCCAATCCGCGCGCTGCTGGCACGCCATCCCGAACTCGATCCCGCCGCGATCGACGACGTGCTATACGGATGCGCCAACCAGGCCGGCGAGGACAACCGCAACGTCGCCCGCATGAGCGCGCTGCTGGCAGGCATACCCGTCGACGTACCCGGCGTGACGCTGAACCGCCTGTGCGGCTCGGGCCTGAACGCCGTCGGCAGCGCCGCTCAGGCGATCCGCTCCGGCGAGGCCGGCCTGCTGCTGGCCGGCGGCGTCGAGAGCATGAGCCGCGCCCCGTTCGTGATGCCCAAGGCGACCTCGGCCTTCGCGCGCGAGAACGCGCTCTACGACACGACAATCGGCTGGCGCTTCATCAACCCCGCGATGAAGGCGCAGTACGGCGTCGACTCGATGCCCGAGACCGCGGAAAACGTCGCCGACGATTTCGGCGTCAACCGCGCCGACCAGGACGCGATGGCGCTGCGCTCGCAGCTGCGCGCGGTCGAGGCGCAGAAGCGCGGCTTCTTCGACGCGGAGATCACGCCGGTCACGGTGCCGCAGAAGAAGGGCGACGCGATCGTCGTCGCCAAGGACGAACACCCGCGCGAGACCTCGCTCGACGCGCTGGCCAAGTTGAAGCCCATCGTGCGTCCGAACGGCACCATCACCGCGGGCAACGCCTCCGGCGTCAACGACGGCGCCTGCGCGCTGTTGCTCGCGAGCGCCAGCGCCGCGAAGACGCACGGCCTGACGCCGCGCGCCCGGGTGCTGGGCATGGCCGTGGCCGGCGTCGCGCCGCGCGTGATGGGCATCGGGCCGGCGCCGGCGTCCAAGAAGCTGCTCGCGCGCCTGGGCCTGACGATCTCGCAGATGGACGTCATCGAGCTGAACGAGGCGTTCGCCGCACAAGGCCTGGCAGTGCTGCGCCAGCTGGGCGTGGCCGACGACGATCCGCGCGTCAATCCGAACGGCGGCGCGATCGCGCTGGGCCACCCGCTGGGCGCCAGCGGCGCGCGGCTGGTGACGACGGCCGTCAACCAGCTGCACGCGACCGGCGGCCGCTACGCGCTGTGCACGATGTGCATTGGCGTGGGCCAGGGCATCGCGCTGGTGGTCGAGCGGGTTTAAGTCGGCGGCTCCCAGAGCTCGACGCGGTTGCCTTCCGGATCAGTGACCCAGCCGAACTTGCCGTACTCGGAGACCTCGGTCTTGTCGTCGACGGCGCAGCCCTCGCGCTTGAGCAGCGCGAGCAGCCCGTCGAGGTCGGCGACGCGATAGTTCACCATGAAGTTGGCGCCGCGCGTGCCGCCGAAGTAGTCGCTGTCGCCGGGGAAGATACACCAGGTGGTATGCGAGGCCAGCGGCGACTTGCTGCCGGCCGGCTGCGTGGGCGCCGGCGGAAACGCGAGGCCGCCCCAATCCTGGATGTCGAGCCCCAGGTGGCGCTTGTACCAGGCCCGCAGCACATCGGCGTCGCGCGCCTTGAAGAAGACGCCACCGATCCCCGTCACTCGCTGCATCGCGTCGCTCCTGCCGTTGCCAAGCGTTGAAACGATCAACGCGGGCGGTAGATCACCACCGTGCGCGCCATCTTGTCATGCCAACCCTGCTTGCGCGCGTCGAACGCGACCCAGGCCAGGCCCGCGAACAGCGGGATGGTGGAGACGAAGTAGCCGACGTAGCGCGTCAGCGCCTGCCAGAAATCGACGGGCGCGTGGGTCTGGGCGTCGACCACGACCGCAGAGATCGCCATCTTGCCGGGCGTCGCGCCTTTCATGACCCAGAACGCGATGATTGCCCCGCCCAGCGGCACCCAGTTGACGACGAAGCCGACCACGCCTCGCCCGTCCGTCCAGCCGTCGCCGAACAGGAAGACCAGCACCGGGGTGACCACGAACATCACCAGGATCAGGTCGAGCAGGCCCGCGGCCACGCGCGCCCAGAAGCCGACGTAGCGCACGCCTTCGGCCCGGCTGTCCGCGGCACCGGCCAGCGTGCTCGCGCTCACGACGCCGCGCCGGCGCGGCGATCCCGCACCGCCTTGGCCAGGCGCACCAGCAGCGGCTCGGTGTCGGCCCAGCTGATGCACGCGTCGGTGATCGACACGCCCCAGGCCGGCGTCACGCCCGGCTTCAGGTCCTGGCGGCCGTCGGCCAGGTGGCTCTCGATCATCACTCCGGTGATGCGGCGGTCGCCGCCGGCGATCTGCGCGGCGACGTCGGCACCGACGTCGATCTGGCGCATGTGCTTCTTCTCGGAATTGGCATGCGAGAAGTCGATCATCACCTGCTCGCGCAGGCTGCGTTCGGCCAGCGCGCCGCAGGCGGCGGAGACGTCGGCGGCCTTGTAGTTCGGACTCTTGCCGCCACGCAGGATCACGTGGCAGTCGGCGTTGCCGCGCGTCTCGAAGATCGCGGCCTGGCCCATCTTGGTCATGCCCATGAACGCGTGCGACGAGTTGGCCGCCAGGATCGCGTCGGCCGCGACCTTGATGCCGCCGTCGGTGCCGTTCTTGAAGCCGACCGGACACGACAGGCCCGACGCCAGCTGGCGATGGCTCTGGCTCTCGGTGGTGCGCGCGCCGATCGCGCCCCAGGAAACCAGGTCGGCGATGTACTGCGGGCTCAGCAGGTCGAGGAACTCGGTGCCGGCGGGCAGGCCGATCTCGGCCACGTCCAGCAGCAGCTGGCGCGCTTTGCGCAGGCCTTCGTTGATGCGGAAGCTGCCGTCCAGCCGCGGATCGTTGATGTAGCCCTTCCAGCCGACGGTGGTGCGGGGCTTCTCGAAATAGACGCGCATCACGACGACCAGGTCGTCCTTCAACGCATCGGCCACGACCTTCAGGTGGCGCGCGTACTCCAGCGCCTGGTCGTGGTCGTGGATCGAGCATGGGCCAACGACGACGATCAGCCGGTCGTCGTCGCCGCTGAGCACCTTGGCCAGTTGGACGCGCGCGTTCTCGACCAGCGAGACGGCGCTGTCGGGCGCAGGCATGTCGTCGAGCAGCAGCGCCGGCGAGATGAGCGGGCGCACGGCGCCGATGCGCACGTCGTCGACACGCGTGGTGTCCAGAGTCGTGCCGGGTTGCATGCCGATCTCGCGGTCATGCCGCCAATCGTCAGGGAGAGTCATCGCCTAAGCCTTCGTGGATTCTTGCGGCCGCCATGCAGCGCACGCCCGATTATCGGGCAGTGGCGTTGCAGGCGCGCGTCAAGGGGCGATGCCCTCGACCTGGATCAGCAGGTGCACGTCGTCGCCGACGAAGGGCTCGCCCAGCGTCGCGCCGAAGCGGCTGCGCTTCAGGTCGGCCTCGAAGTCGCCGCCGCAAACATCGCGCCTGAGCATCTCGTCGTGGCGACAGGCGAACGACCGCGCCACCAGCGACAGCGGCTCGCCGACGCCGCGCAGCGTGAACTCGCCGCGCACTTCCTTGACGCCGCCGGCGTCGTCGAACCGGAAGCGCGTCGCGACGAAATACGCTTCTGGGTATTCGGCCGTCGCCAGCAGGTCGGGCTGCTTCAGCCGCGCGTCGAGCGCGCGCATGCCCGTGTCGAGAGTCGTGACCGGGATGCGCAGGCGCAGGTCGCCCGACTTCGCCGAACGATCGATCGCCACCTCGCCCCTCACTGGCCCGATGCGCCCGCGCAGCGTCGACGTCCCGAAGTGCTGCACCTCGAAGGTCACGAATGTGTGGTTCGGGTCGAGCTGGTAGGTGATCGAACCTGGAACGGACTGCGCCAGCGCGGGTGCGAATCCCGAGCTGGCGCAGAGTGCGGCAAGCGCCGCCCGCAGGACGGCGCGCGACGGCTTATTGCTTGATGGCTTCAACTTGGATGACGACGCGCATCGTGTCGGGGAAGCCGTAATTCAGGCCGTACGACACGCCGTACTGGCTGCGCGTGATCATCATGTCGAAGTCGCCGCCGCAGACTTCGCGCTTGACCATCGGGCTCATGTAGCAGTTGTAGTTGGTCGCCTTCAGCACGACCGGGTTGGTCTTGCCCAGCAGCGTCAGGTTGCCGTCGATCTCGGTGACCTTGTCGCCGGCGAAGATGAACTTGTCGGCAACGAGGTGGGCCGTCGGGAAGGCCGCGACGTTGAGCATCTCTTCGCTGGAGATGTGCTTGGTGAACGCGGCGGTGCCGGTGTCCAGCGACGTGGTGTCGACGGTGACGTCCAGCGAGCCGGTCTTGGCGGCCTTGTCCAGCGTCACGGTGCCGCTCGTCTTGTTGAAGCGGCCACGGTTGGTGGACGTGCCGAAGTGGGGGATTTCCCACGAGGCGAACGAGTGGCTCGGATCGAGCGCGTAGGTCGCCGGCTCGGCATGGGCGGCGGCGGTGAAGCCGAGGGCGGCGAAGACGGCCAGCAGGGAGAACTTGGTCATGTGAAAACTCCAGCGGATCAGGAAGGGAGACAAGAAAGCGTTCCGGCGCTGATCCACACCGCCGGCTGCCGCCCCGTTCGGGGCTTGAGAAACTGGAAGCCGTGAATGGATCCGGCGTGCCCGAGCGGGCATGTCGGATTCATTCGCAGCTTCCTCAGAGCGGAGCGACGCCGGTCAGCGCGATCTTGAACTTGACGGCCACGTCGTCCGCGAGCTGCGAGGTGTCCGTCCATTCGCCCTCGCCGACCTTGTAGTCGTTGCGCTTGATCGTGAACGCGCCGGTCGCGGTGGTGGTCGGGCCGGCCTGCGTCAGCGCGATCGGCACGACGACGTCCTTGGTCGTGCCCTTGACCGTCAGCTTGCCGGCGACGTCGAACTTGCCGCCGCCCTTGGCCTTGATCGCCGTCGACGCGAAGGTCGCGTTCGGGAACTTGGCGATGTTGAACCATTCGGGCTTGGGCACCTCGGCGTCGGTCTCGGGCGCGCCGAACGACGCGCTGCCGGTGGCGATCGTGAAGGCGACCTTGCCCGCCTCGGGCTTCTTCGGATCGAACGCGATGTCGGCCGTCCACTTCGCGAACTTGCCTTCGACGGGAACGCCCATCTCCTTGATCGCGAACGTGATCTGGCTCTGCGCGGGGACGACCTTGGCCTGGGCGAAGGCGACGCCACTGAGTGCGAGCGACGCGGCGAGGACGAAGGCGGTGCGGATCTTGTGCATGGTGGTTTCTCTTGGACGGAGGGGGTTCAGGCGCGGCCGGGCATCATGCGACGCAGCAGGCCGTCGCGGTCGATGATCATGTGCTTGCCGACCGCTGCGACGTGCAGCGCGACGAGCGCGAACAGCACCCAGGCGAGGTCGCCGTGCAGGCCCTTGAGCGTCTCGGCCAGCGCGTGATCCTTGGGCACGAAGTCGGGCAGGGGCAGCACGCCGAACACGACCAGCGGAAAGCCCGCCGCCGAGCTGTAGGCCCAGCCGACCAGCGGCACGCCGAAGAACAGCGCGTAGAGCGCCCAATGCGTGACCGACGCCGCGGTGTGCTGCCACTTCGGCGCCGGCAGCTCGGCCGGCGGGCGATGCGTCAGGCGCCACAGCAGGCGCAGCGCGGCCAGCAGCAGGATCGTGGCGCCCGTCCACTTGTGATAGTTGAACAGCCTGAGCCGCAGCATCGACATGTGCAGGTCCGACATGTACAGCCCCAGGCAGAAATTGCCCAGGATCGCCAGCGCCATCAGCCAGTGCAGGGCGATGGCCGTCGGGGTGTAGCGGGTGGCGGACTGGTTCATGTCGTTGCGGTGCGTGCGTTGGATGCGGCGTGGCATCGTGGAGCGAGTGTCCCGGCGCCGGGAGGCCGTTCGGTTGAGTGCGATTGACGCCGCACTTCAGTTGCTTTGAATGGTAGTTCGCCTTTCAAGGCCCTACAGCGGCCCGAATTCGCGGGGACGAAGCGCCTCGAACGCCCGCAGTTGCGCCGTCGTGAGCATCGCCGCGGTGGATTCCCGCGCGCCGGATTCCGGTTCAACCAGGCGATGCCGAACCGCGAAGTCCAGCGTCGCGAGCGCGGCGTCGGTGGTCAGCTCGCCGGCGGCCGCGCGCGCGAGCGCCTCGGCGACCAGCATCAGGCGATGCTCGGCCACCTCGCCGTCGACGTTGTGCGGCACCAGGCCCGCCGGCAGCGCCAGGTCGAACACGTGCAGGCGCTCGTGCTGGCGGCCTTCCGGGATGTCGCACTCGAGGTCGACCAGGCCGCCGGTCGCGAGTGCGGTCATCTGGTGCGGCTCGAGCCCGGCTTCCTCCCAGCCTTCGCGGACGACGGCCTCGCGCGGCGACTGCCCCGCGGGCACGCCGCCGCCGATCAGGTTGTCGAGCCGTCCCGGGTCGGTCGGCTTGGTCAGCGAGCGACGTGCGATCCACAGATGCGTCGGCCGCCCCGATGCATCGGCCAGGTAGCCGTTGCAATGCGCGCCCAGGGTCAGCATGCCCCAGAACCGGCTCGCGGCGCGTTCGAGCGTGCCATGCTCGCCGCCGGTGCGGTCGCGCAGCGGGTAGGGCTCGTCGCGCCAGCCGACGATCAGCCCGTCCGCGTGCAGCCTCGCGTGGATCTGCGCGAGGCGCGCGTCGCGCGCGGCCGCGGACAGGCGCAGCGCGAGCGCACGCGGCGTGCCGTCGTCCGCCGCCAGCAGCTCGAAGGCGTCGGGCCATTCGCGCAGCGCGGCCAGATGGCGCAACGCCACCGACCCGAGCACGGGGCCGTGCTCGTCCATCAGCACGAACGGAATGCGCGGAGGCCCGTCGCAGGCCCGCGCCAGCGCGATCGCGGGCCAGGAGTGTTGCGTCATCGGGCCAGTCTAAAGCGCCTGCATGACGGGCCCATGGGCGCGATCGGCTAAACTTGCGACTTCAGTGCCCGTAGCTCAGCTGGATAGAGTACTGCCCTCCGAAGGCAGGGGTCGCACGTTCGAACCGTGTCGGGCGCACCAATAGATTCAACGACTTAGGCCACCTTCGGGTGGTCTTTTCGTTTGCGGTAGGAAAAATGTAGGAAAAGCCGCCTGGGAAGGCGTGGGCCTTTTTGAGCCTCGCACAGCTCGCTGGAGCCAGCGCCATCGACTCGACCTGGGGCGTCGGCATCGCGCGGCCGTTGGGGGAAACGCATGCTGCTGCCCAGGCGAGAATGACGGTCTGACGAGGCTGGCTGGCAAAGCGCCGCGGGGAGTGCACCAAAGCGCCAACCGACCGCCGCGTGCTTGCTTCTATGCCGCAGTATCAGGATCCGTTTGGAAAGATGACATGCGAAGCGCTGAAGACTTGATGGCCGAACTGACCGCGGTGGACGAATCCCATCGCATCGAGGCGAAGCACGCCACGCAGATCGACCGATCGGTGATGGAGACTGTCTGCGCGTTCAGCAACGAACCCGGGCTGGGCGGCGGCTACCTGCTCCTTGGTGTGGTGCGGGATGCGAATGATCTGTTCAACAACGCCTACAGAGTCGAGGGGATCGAACAGCCGGACAAGTTGCAGTCCGACCTCGCATCGCAATGCGCATCGGTCTTCAATCGGCCGGTGCGGCCACGCGTATCCGTCGAAACGCTTGATGGAAAGCCGGTTCTTGTCGTCTACGTTCCAGAGGCGGCAAACACGGACAAGCCAATATTCATTACGCACCTCAGTCTGCCACGCGGCGCTTTCCGAAGGGTAGGTTCAACCGACCAGGAAGGTACGGAGGATGACCTGGTCGCCCTCTATGCCGGGCATCAGGTCGACACGTTTGACGGTGCGGTATTCCATGACGCCACTCTGACCGACATCGACCCCGCCGCGCTTGACGACTATCGCCAACAGCGCCGGCTGGTCAATCAGGATGCCGAGGAGCTCGCCTGGTCAGACGATGACCTCTTGCGCGCCCTCGGCTGTGCGCAGCGTGATGGCGACCAGCTCAAGCCGACCGTCGCCGGGCTTCTTCTGTTCGGCACCGGCATGGCGCTTCGCCGATGCCTTCCGATGATGCGGATCGACTACATCCGGGTGCCAGGCCGGAGGTGGGTCGAAAACCCGGACCATCGGTTCGACACGCTGGAGATCCGCGCCCCTTTGCTGACGGCAATTCGACGCGCAACGAACACCGTGCGGGACGAATTGCTACAAACCTTCTCGCTGCCCGAAGGAGCGCTGGCCCGCACCGATGAGCCAACGCTGCCTCTCCGAGTGATTCGCGAGGCGATCGTCAACGCAGTGATGCACCGCAGCTACCGCATTCACGGAGCCATCCAGATCATCCGGTATGCCAACAGGCTTGAGATCCGCAATCCGGGTCACTCGATAAAAGCTGAAGAGCAGCTTGGTGAGCCCGGCTCCGAGACCCGGAATCCGCGTCTCGCCGCAGTGCTACACGAGGTCAATATCGCCGAAACGAAGGGAAGCGGGATCCGCGCCATGCGCGAGCTGATGCTGGCCCATGACCTGCTCCCGCCAACCTTCGAGTCATCGCGCAGGCCGGATCAGTTCGTCGCAACGTTCCTGTTCCACCATTTCTTGGGCCCAGAGGATCTGACGTGGCTCCGAGGGTTGACAGCTGAAAGCCTCAGCGACGAGGAAGCTCGCGCGCTCGTGTTCGTCCGGGAATTGGGGGCCATCGACAACGCCGCCTATCGAAGCATCAACCGCACCGACACACTGAACGCCTCAGCTCATCTGCGCCGCCTTCGCGACCTCGCGCTCCTTGAGATGAAGGGCAGCGGGAACCGCACCTACTACGTCCCTGCGGCGCATTTTGTAGCTTCAGTAGCCCCTTCAGGAACGGAAACACACCAGGCCGGCGCGGAAACACACCAGGTAGCACGTGATACCCACCAGGTGCCTCCCGATACCCACCAGGTGGCGCGTCCGCTACCAGACGAGCTAAGGGCCCGCCTCCCCCGGAGAGGCAGTCGCCCCCGCCGTGACGTGCTGCGCCAACTAATCGTCGACCTGTGTCGCTGGGAACCGCTGAGCTCACGTGCGCTCGCAGAGATTCTTGGCCGTGGCGACCGGAAGCATCTCGTCCGTGACTTCCTGAGTCCGATGGTTGCGGAAGGCCTACTCGCCTACACCATCCCAGCGATGGAGAACCACCCGGACCAGCGCTACGCTGCCGCCGCAGAAGACGCCTGAGCGGAGCAAGATCGCTCGGCGGCGGGACCAGCCTGCAAGGACAGACGACCTCTCACCAATCGCCTGCACGCGCCACCCATGGCAGCCAGCGCAGGCCAATCTCGACCATTGCGCTGCTCATGCAGACACTCGGGTGCCAGGCCCATGGTTGGTGGCTCGTTCCATCCACGATCTCTGAACCCAGTGGTCGCAGCCAATTGCTGGCGCGCAGCCTATCCTGCCCTTCAACGCCGGAGGGGGCGGGTATCGAGCGAGCGTGGTTGCCGGACGACCGACGCCGGAAGCCTTTCAAAGCCCGCAAGAACAGCTGGACGCTGGCTGCCACGCGAAAGGCAGGAGAAACGCACCCAGGTCTCCGCTAACAGTCGCGCGGTCCGACGCTCGCAAACTCCTTCATCTGACTCTTCAGCGCCTTGCGACCTTCACTGTTCGTCGCTCGCCATGCCTTCAGAGCCAACGCCAGAAATTGCTGCTCCGCCGAACTCAGTCCCTCTGCCTGGCGTTCTTCATCGAGCCACCCCGCGGGCTTGTCGGCGTGGCGCTCGATCTGCCGAGCCAGCTTGTCGCCGATGGGTCTGGACGATTTGATCTGGCTCCACATGCTCGGTGAGATTTCGAGGCGCAATGCAAAGGTCTGCTCCAGCCCCTTGGGTGGGGCCCCTTTTGCGATGGCGTCCTCAGCATAGGCTTGGAACAGCGCCAGGACGCTGCGTCGCCGATTGACGGTGATGTCGATCACGTGTTGTGTTCTGACTGCAACTTCCGAAGATCGATTGTCGCAGGGGCTTGACCGAACAGTAAAGACTATTTACTATTCGCCCTGTCGCTCGAGAGAGCTGCAACCCTGACACCCCGCAAGACCTCTAGGACACATCGTGAACAACCGGCAAGCCACCTACAACGCACTACCCGCTTCGGGACTGTGTGCGTTCGTGCGCGTTGCCGCGATGGCTCCGGTCGGGGGCGATTGCCGTGATCCGCATGCCCAGCATCTGCTTGCTTTGAAGCGACCGCAGGGGGATCGCCATGAGGAGGACCAGATGCATCCGGGAGAGGGAAGCGCGTAAGCGCGCACCCTCCAAGCTCTGATTTCAGGGGCCCGGATTCCACAAGGATCCGGGCCCTTTCGCTTTTTCCACCAACCTTTTCTGGCTCACGGCTGCTGGCCGTGATGAGGCTCGCCCCTGGCGTGCCCCGCTTGCAACGGCGGCCATCGCTCTTTCAAAACTAGCTGCAAGGCGCGCTCCGGCGCTGGCCGGAACGTCTCGCCTTGCCTCTCCACTTCGGGTGTGCCCATGCACTCCGTCGCCGCAAACCTCAAGGTGTGCGCGGTGTCGGGATGTGCGCGTGCCGGACCCGGCTCACGTGCAGCGAGACACCGCATCCGACGGGATGACTCGCGTATGGACACAGCCGAAGTGGAGATCTCAACAACAACGTCGTGTTCGTCTAGCAGGCCAAGGACGCCGGGCTTTCATCTCGGCAACGCGGGTTCGAATCCCGCACACGACGCCAACAACAGAAGCCCCCGCGCGCTGACGCACCGCGAGGACTCCAAACCGGCCGCAACGATAGGGCGGCGCCGGAACCCGTCACCGGAATCTTCATGCGTCTTTTTATTTGCCTCGTTAACTCAGTGGTCAGAGTGCCGGCCTGTCTAGTCGGAAGTCGCGGGTTCGAGTCCCGCACGAGGCGCCAGACAAGAGTCTCGTTAGCTCAGTTGGATCAGAGCGCCGGCCTACGAAGCCGGAGGTCGCACGTTCGAGTCGTGCACGAGACGCCATTTTCATCTCGACGTAGCCAAGCGGCCGAAGGCGTCTGGTTGCAACCCAGAGGGCGCAAGCCCGCGTCAGTTCGAATCTGACCGTCGAGTCCAGTTCTTCCCCGATAGCGCAGATGGCAGAGCGCCTGGCTGCTAACCAGGAGGTCCGTGGTTCGAGGCCACGTCGGGGAGCCAGTGTTTATCTCGGTGTGGCGCAGTTGGCAGCGCGGATGCTTCGGGAGCATCAGGTCGCAGGTTCGAGACCTGCCACCGAGACCAGCAAGACATGTGTGCGCTTGGGTGTGGCCGTAGCTCAATGGCAGAGCTGCGGAATGTGACTCCGCAGGTGCCGGTTCGACTCCGGCCGGTCACCCCCAAGCGCATCCATCTAGATCAGCCCCCTCGTGGCGGAATAGGCAGACGCACCGGTCTCAGAAGCCGGAGCCTCACGGCGTGTCCGTTCGACTCGGACCGAGGGGACCAGACCATCACCAGAATCAATCGGGGCGTAGTCGAGTGGCCTCAGACAGCCGGCTTTGACCCGGCGCACGCAGGTTCGAATCCTGCCGCCCCTGCCATCGATCCAATTTGCGCGTCCGTAGCTCAGTGGCAAGAGCACGACTCTCCGAAGGTCGGGGCCGGTGGTTCGAGTCCACCCGGACGCACCACAAATCGTGCAACTCACAGGCCCGCGAAAGGAGGGCGTCCATGCAGGCAGAACATCACCATCATGTCCTCCAGCTCGATATCCAGGGCACGCCCCAAGCGTGGATCTCGATCGAGCAGGCGGCCTCTCACTACGCTACCGGCTCGGTGGCGTGGGAAGAAGGCGTGGGTCCGCTGCGCACGCTGCGCGGCGGCTGGAACGCCGTCATCGGTCGCCAATCAGTGATGGACATCCACCCGATCATCGCGTTGAGCGGTGCATCGCGCGTGAACCTGTTCGACGTCACGCCCTCGATCAGCAAGACCAAGCTGCTGCGTCGCGACCGGATGACCTGCGCCTATTGCGGCCAGAGCTTTCGCGAGCGCGACCTGCAGTGCGAACACATCCTCCCGGAGAGCCGTGGAGGCGCGTGGAGCTGGATGAACCTAGTCACCGCGTGCGCCTGGTGCAACGGTCGCAAGGCCGATCGCACGCCCGAGGAGGCCCGCATGCCGCTGATGTACCTGCCCTACGTGCCGAGCCGGTTCGAGGACTTCCTGCTTGCCGGCCGCAACATTCGCGCGGACGTGCATGACTGGCTCGCGGCGCGGTTGCCGAAGGCGTCGCGGCTGAACTAGTGGTTGACTCGCCTCGATGGGCGGCCTGCGGGCCGCCCATTTTTCATCGCGCGCGCCTTCTTCGCGCAGAGCCTGCCGCGTCAGCCCCGGAGGGACTCCCAGCTCAATCCAAACTTGAGCAGGTATTTGCGCAAGCGATCGGCGTCGTTCACGACGGTCCTTTGCTCTCGCGAGCGGTCGAACAGACGCCGGCCTGCCTCCGACAGCGTGCGGGACTCCCGGCAGACGCGAACCACTGATTCGAGTTGCAGGCGGTCGAACAGATCGATCTCCTCCAGCGCCTCCGCCCCCAGCAGCGCCGCCAGGTACACGGCTTCGCCATCTTGCGCGGAGGGCCGGCGCTGCCAAAGCCATTTCAAACGCTGGATCTCGGCGTCGACAAGCGACGTCGAGATGCGACCGCCGTCAGCCAGGGTGGCGAGCCGAGTCACGCTCGCCGACAGATCGCGGAAGTTGCCGCTCCACAGGGCGTCGCCCGACTGAGCGAACTTCAGGTACTGCGTCTTCGCCTCGACGTTGAACCGTACCGCTCGCCCCGACTCGGCGATTGCGCGAGCCAGGAGAAAGTCGACATTGGGCTCGAGGTCTTCGTGCCGTTGCGCCAACCCAGGCAGCGTGTACGACCAGAGATTGATCCGCGCGAACAGGTCATCCCGAAACCTGCCTTCGGCGACATCGACGCGCAGGTCGCGGTTTGTCCCGGCGATCAACTGAAAATCGCTGCTCGTCTCGCGATCGCTGCCGACCGGAAGAAAACGCTTCTCTTCGACCGCCTTGAGCAGCATGGCCTGCTCGTCGAGACCGAGTTCGCCGATCTCGTCCAGGAACAGCACGCCCTCGTGCGCGGTGCGTAGCAGCCCGGCCCGTTCCGTCACCGCCCCGGTGAACGCACCCTTCTTGTGGCCGAACAGCGTCGACGCCGCGCCGTCGCCGTGCAGCGTGGCGCAGTTCACCTCGACGAAGTCGCCCTTGACCTGGTGCCGCGACTTCTTCAGCTCGAACATGCGGCGCGCCAGGTGAGATTTGCCGGCACCGGTCGGCCCGGTTAGCAGGATCGGCGCGCGCGAGCGCACGGCCACCCGCTCGATCTCTTCGATCAGGGCGTTGAACTGCTTGTTGCGCGTCGCGATGCCGCTCTTGAGGAAATCGAGCGCTTCGGTCTGGGCCTGCTCGAAGCGCTGCGCGAGGACGTCATAGCGCGACAGATCCAGGTCGATGAGCGTGAAGTTGCCCGCATCGCCCCGTGTCTGCTTCTTCGGTGGCGCCGTCTGCAGCAGCACGCCGGGAATGAAGCGCGATTCCACCATCAGGAACATGCAGATCTGCGCCACGTGCGTGCCGGTGGTGATGTGCGCCCAGTACTGTTCGTGCGCCGGATCGAACCGGTAGCTGCGCGCCCAATCGTAGAGAGCGGCGTACATCTCGCCGAAGTCCCACGGATCGGCGATGTCCATCGCCACGAGGTTCACGACGGTCTCGGGCGACGCGGTCGCGATGTCCTTCTGCAGTTGCAGCGCCAGGCCCACGTGCCGCGGCGTGTAGATCAGCTCGAGCCGGTCGATCACCGTGTCTTCGTGCTGAACCAGCGACAGCGTCGGTCGCCACTTCTCCCAGCGTCCTGCGGCTTGGCCCGAATCCAGCTGCGTGCCGAGGAAGCCGACGACGACGGTTTTCTTAGTCATAGCCCTGCTTATATCTAACTAGCTTAGATTCTATCTTTTCCAGATATCGCCAGCTCCTGTTGGATCTGACTGCAGTTCAACTCTTCGGGTTCCTCATATGGATCAACGGGTTACGTCATCACAGACCATTTGCGACGGACTCTGGCACAGCCGTTGCAATAGACAAGACAAGAACAAGTTGAATGCAACGAGGAGAACGCTCATGGTCAACACCCAACTCTTTCAGACGCTCAAGGGCGCACTGCTGCCCAACGCGAACACGGCCAACGCCGAACAGGCGCCGGCCTACGCGTTCACGCCGCGCCACCGGCTCGCGCAACTGGCCGCGACCGGTTGCCTGGGCCAGACCTTCTATGCGAACGCCGAAGCGCAACTCGACGCCGTGCTGGCGCTGGCCAAGGAGCTCGACGCGGCCTTCGTCGCCAAGACTGCGCTGTACGCCCGCGAAGCAGGCTTCATGAAGGACATGCCCGCCTTGCTCGCGGCAACGCTGGCGGCACGCGACGTGGCCGTGCTGGGCCAAGTGTTCGGCCGCGTGATCGACAACGGCAAGATGCTGCGCAACTTCGTGCAGATCGTGCGCAGCGGTGCTGTGGGCCGCAAGTCCCTCGGTTCGCGTCCCAAGAAGCTGGTGCAGCAGTGGCTGCTGACCGCGAGCGAAAAGCAGCTGCTGAACGCCTCGGTGGGCAACACGCCGTCCCTGGCCGACGTGGTCAAGATGGTTCACCCGAAGCCCGACGAGGCTTGGCGCGCCGCGTGGTTCGCCTGGCTGATCGGCAAGCCGGTCGATGAAGCGGCGCTGCCGCCCATCACCCAGGCCTTCGAACGCTTCAAGCGCGAGAGCGCCCAGGGCGCGGCGGCCGAGGTGCCTGACGTTCCGTTCCAGATGCTGACCGCACTCGAACTGACGGCGACCCAGTGGGCCCAGATCGCTCGCACGGGTTCGTGGCAGATGGTGCGCCAGAACCTGAACACGTTCGCGCGCCACGGCGTCTTCGAGCTGCCGGGCATGACCGAGGCGATCGCGGCGAAGCTGCGTGACCCGCTGTCTGTGGCGAAGGCTCGGGTGATGCCGTATCAGCTGATGTCGGCCTTCAAGGCGACGGGCGACGCCGTACCGGTTGCCGTTCGCGATGCCCTGCAGGACGCCATGGAACTGGCGATCGGCAATGTGCCGCGCTTCGAGGGTCGCGTCGTGGTGTGCCCCGATGTGTCGGGCTCGATGAGCTCGGCCGTGACGGGCCATCGCGGCTCGGCGACGTCGAGTGTGCGTTGCATCGACGTGGCGGCCCTGGTCGCCGCCTCGATCCTGCGCAAGAACCCGGCGGCGCGCGTGTTGCCGTTCGAGCAGGGCGTGGTGCAGCTGTCGCTGAATGCGCGAGACTCCGTGATGACCAACGCGCAGGCGCTGGCCAAGATCGGGGGCGGCGGCACCAACTGCAGCGCGCCGCTGGCGTTGCTGAACAAGGAGCGTGCTTCCGTGGATCTGGTGATCCTCGTCTCGGACAACGAGTCCTGGGTCGATGCGAACCGGCGCGGTGCGACGCAGACGGTGCGTGAATGGGAGCTGCTGAAGGCACGCAACCCGCAAGCGCGGCTGGTCTGCATCGACATCCAGCCGGGCGCGACGACGCAGGCGGCGGAGCGCGCCGACATCCTGAATGTCGGCGGCTTCTCCGACGCGGTGTTCACGATGATGTCCAGCTTTGCCGACGGCAAGGCCGGCGCCGAGCACTGGGTGGGCGAGATCGACAAGATTTCGCTGGACCCGCAGTAGAAGGAGAGATGAAGGCGCCGCATGCGAATGCACGCAGGAGTACAGCACACCTGGCCGTGCGGGCCCGCAAGCCCGCAGCCGCGCAAGCGGCAGGCCGCTCTTGCGAATCTGGTCGCGTGCGGCGCCCCTTTGAATGAATGCTGTCGCGTGGCGAATGCTGGTGGGATTACATCAACCTGTATCCATCTCACCGATCGTTTGTCGCCACGCGGGGGCTGGTGAGGAATTGAAGATTTCAGCGCGAATGCTGGCAGGACTACATCGGATGCCTGGGGTTCGAATCCCCGGCCGGGAAACCGGTAATGGCTACGTCTTGCCGTCCCTTGTCGCGCCCTTTGTTTGATGTCTTGTTGCGAATGCTGGTGGAACTACAGACTCTTAATCTCGTGGTCGCAGGTTCGAACCCTGCTGGCTCCGTCCTTCGGGAGGAGCCGTAGCTCAGTGGTAGAGCACGATGTTTCGCCAAAACCTTGTCGCAACGAGGCATCTCCTTTTTGGCGGTGAATGCAGGTGGAGTTACTGGTAGCGCGCGCGGCTTCGGCTGCGAGGCCCGGGTTCAAGTCCCGGCCCGGAAACGGGTGGCGCAGAAAAACACTTCATCGACCCTTGTCACCGCATCTTTGTTGAAGAGAATGAACCATGGAACAGAACTACAACATTGAAGACGTCGCCGGCGGCGTGCCGATCAAGATGTGGACGCGCGGCGTCCCCGTCGAGGACGAAGCGCGCAAGCAGCTCGCGAATGCCGCGCGCCTGTCCATCGTGTTCAAGCACATCGCGGCGATGCCCGACGTCCACTTGGGCATCGGTGCGACCGTGGGCTCGGTGATCCCGACTTTGAAGGCGATCATTCCGGCCGCGGTCGGTGTCGACATCGGCTGCGGGATGATGGCCGCCAAGACGACGCTACGCGCGGAGGACCTGCCGGACAACCTGGGCCCGCTGCGTTCGGCCATCGAGCGCGCCGTGCCGCACGGCTCGGTGCCGCGCAATCGCGGCCGTGACACCGGCAGCTGGGAGAACCCGCCGGAGACCGTGGACCAGATCTGGGCCACGCTCGCCGACGAGTTCGACGCGCTGTGCGAGCTGCATCCGCGCCTGAAGAACACGAACAACCGCAAGCATCTAGGGACGCTGGGCACGGGTAACCACTTCATCGAGGTCTGCCTCGATGAGGAAGGTGCCGTGTGGTTCATGCTGCACTCGGGTTCGCGTGGGGTCGGCAACGCCATCGGGACGCACTTCATCGAGCTCGCGAAGAAGGATGCGGAACGCCACGAGCGCAACCTGCCCGACCAGGATCTGGCGTACTTCGAAGAAGGTGCCCAGTACTTCGGCGACTACGTGCGCGCGGTGAGCTGGGCGCAGAAGTTCGCGCAACGCAACCGCGAAGTGATGATGACCAACCTGATCGCGACGGTTCGCAAGGTGATCACCAAGCCGTTCGAGTCGCACGTCGAGGCCGTGAACTGCCACCACAACTACGTGCAGCAGGAGCGTCACTTCGGCGAGGACGTGTTCGTCACCCGCAAGGGCGCGGTGAGTGCGAAGAAGGGGCAGTTGGGCATCATCCCGGGCAGCATGGGCGCGCGCAGCTTCATCGTGCGTGGCCTCGGCAACCCGGAGAGCTTCGACAGCTGCAGCCACGGCGCGGGTCGCGTGATGAGCCGCACCAAGGCGAAGAAGCTTTTCACCGTGGATGATCAGATCAAGGCGACGGAGGGCGTCGAGTGCCGCAAGGACAAGGACGTGATCGACGAGATCCCGATGGCCTACAAGGACATCGACGCCGTGATGGCCGCCCAGCGCGATCTGGTCGAAGTGGTCCACACGTTGAAGCAGGTTGTTTGCGTGAAGGGATGAGGGCGGACGCCCTCTCCCTTCAAATTGAAGAACGAGGAGAGAGGGAATGAACGAAAAGACCATCCTGAGCGCACATCCGGTATCCGATGCGATGCGGGCCACCGTGCTCGCGACATTGGCAGAACTGGAGCGGCGTCACGACGTCGCGGTGCTGTTCGCATGCGAATCGGGCAGTCGCGGCTGGGGCTTCGCCTCGCCCGACAGCGACTACGACGTGCGCTTCGTGTACGTCAACCGGCTCTCCTGGTATCTGACGGTGGAAGAAGGTCGCGACGTCATCGAGCAGCCAATCAATGACGAGTTGGACGTCAGCGGCTGGGATCTGCGCAAGACCCTGCAGTTGATGCGCGACTCCAATCCGACGCTGCTCGAATGGCTGCGCTCACCCATCCTCTACAGGCAGGAGGACGCGTGGGTTGACCGTTTGCGCCGGCTGGCCGAGCAAAGCTTCTCGCCGGTGCGCGGCTACCACCACTACGTCTCGATGGCGAAGAAGAACCTGCGCGAACACCTGTACGGCAACGTCGTTCGCTACAAGAAGTACCTCTACGTCCTGCGTCCGTTGCTGGCGGCGCGCTGGATCCGCGGCGGTCGCGGCGTGCCGCCCATGCGCTTCGCCGAACTGGTCGAGGCGACGGTCTCCGAGACGGCGTTGATCGAGGAGATCAACGCGCTCCTGGAGGTCAAGATGCGACAAGGCGAAGCAGCGACCAGCGCACGCTGGACGGGCATCCATGACTTCATCGAGCGCGAGCTGGCGGTTGCCCAGGCGCATGCTTTCGCAAGCCACCCGAAGGCCGACGCCAGCGAGCTCGATGCCTACCTGCATCAAGCTGTGCTTCATTTCGAGGCACGGCCCAAAGACTAAGAACGAGAATTCCCATGATCGAACTTGATGGTTCCGTCGGCGAGGGCGGCGGACAGATCCTTCGCACATCACTGTCCCTGTCCATGTGTACCGGCCAGGCCTTCACGCTCGACCGCATTCGCGCGCGCCGCTCGAAGCCGGGCCTGATGCGGCAACACCTGACCTGCGTCCAAGCTGCGGCGAAGGTGAGTGGGGCGACTATGCGCGGCGCGGAGCCGGGCTCGACCACGCTCGTCTTCGAGCCCGGCCCCGTGAAGGCGGGCGACTACGAGTTCAGCGTAGGGACGGCGGGCAGCTGCACGCTGGTGCTGCAGACGCTTTGGCCGGCGCTGATGCTGGCGGAGTCGCAGAGCCGCCTGAAGCTGGGTGGCGGCACCCACAACCCGATGGCTCCCCCGTTCCACTTCCTTGAGCGGTGCTACGCGCCGTTGCTGCGTCGACTGGGGGCGGGATCCGACCTCGACCTTCGCCGCCTGGGGTTCTATCCCGCGGGCGGTGGGGAGATCGACGTGAGCCTTCATTCCGCAGCGGAGACGCTCCAGCCGTTCGATCTGATCGAGCGCGGTCGTGCGATCGAGTCCTACGCGGAGTGTCTGGCGCCGGCTCTGCCCGGTGCCGTGGCGCGCCGCGAGCTCGATCATCTCGGACGTGCCCTTGGGTGGGAGGCTGAGCAGCTTCGGACGCCACCCGTCCGCCAGAACGAAGGCCCTGGAAATGCGCTGATGGCGACGTTGGCCTACGAGAACGTCAGCGAGCTCTTCACACAGTTCGGCGAGAGGGGCGTCAGCTCCGACAACGTGGCCAATGCACTCGTGAAGGAGGTTCGCGCCTACGAGGCGTCCACCGCGGCTCTCGGGCCGCACCTGGCGGATCAATGGGCGCTGCCGTTGGCCTTGGCCGTCTGGCGTCGAGGAGGCGAGGCGACGTACACGTGCACGGAGCTCACGGAGCATGCGACGACCAACTTCTCGGTGATCGAGCGGTTTCTTCCGGTGCAGTTCGTCACATTGGCCATCACGGGAGGCTGGTCCGTTACCGTACGTCGACTAGCGTAGCCACCGTGGGAACGTCCTACCCTTAGGCATGTCATGAAGCAGTATTTGTGGAAGCCAGGAGACGGGGTTGACCCAGCGGCACTCGACCGGCTTTGTTCGCACTTTCCCAGACCGACCAAGCCAATGGGAGAAGCGTGGTTCATGGGCGACGACCGAAAGATGTACCCCGAACTGATGGGCGATCTTGGAGAAGTCTCCACGTGTGACCTGCAAGGGCCCCTCGGCGAGATTGCAAGCGGCACCAGTTCATTCGGCCCCATGGACGAATGGAGTACTTGGTACCACTACCTCCTGGGGAAAGTTCTGCCGCGGAGCCATGAGGCACACGTCTCATACCTCCTGGAGTCGCTGCTCACCGCATTCATGGCCCTCTACCCGAATGGCGTGTACCAGGAGCCCTACAAGGGGTTCCGAGACGACGCACTCTCGACGCTCGGCCGCGCCATCATGGACGGCGAGTGCTGGGACGGCGCTGATATCGCGATCGGGAAAGTCTTGCGTCGCTCGAACAACAACCCGAACCAAGTGTGGGTTTGGTGGGACGCGAGTGGAGACCTCACCGCATCCATGTTTTTCTGCCTGAAGTACTTGCCGGATTCCGCGGTCGAACCCTGGTTGCGTTCTGTTCTCGACATCCAGTCCCCTCACTGGCGCGCTCAGGTGATGGTCTGGCTGGTTGGCGCAAACGGCATCCTGAACGATGCGGCTCGGTGGCCATCGGAGTTCTCCCTGGACGCTCACCCGTACATCGGTTGGGAATGGTCGCATTGCCTGAGGCAAGAGATGGCTGTCTCGGACTTGAGCGGAGCGCCGCCGGCAGCAGCTCTCATTCCTGACGGCTCGCGCAAGGCTGCGATGAGCGCGATCCGTTCCTACTTCAGCGAAGGCAGGTTCTTGGAGTGGCTCGACTGCATCTCGACAGTTCCGTATCTGGAAGCTGAGCTGGCGGCGATTCCTTCGACCTTCGAAGAACTCTACGTTCGCAGGCCTCGCCTCTGAGGGTCGAACCGGAGGTTCGGCTGCGCGGGCAGCAATCTCGGATGTCCACTTCCCGACGCTCCCAAGCGGCCGCGTGTGCCCGCTCACGACCTTGAATTGCCCGAGCTATTCGCAATGCAATCGACCCACGGGCGCCGGGGGTAGCCCAGGCCACTCCTCCCGATACCGGAGGTTCGAAAGCGATTGCGAGTCCTACAGGGCTAGCGACAACGCGATCAGTTGGACATAGACTACGCTCTCAGCCGCTCCGGGCGCTCCACTCGAAACTGCGCCAGCCTCTGCGCATACGGATCCAACACGTCCTCCGGTTTCCCAAGAGGCAGTCCCACCACCACCGCGAACCTGGCCGGCGTGACCTGCCCGTGCACCATGAGTTCGTCCACCAGGGCCAGTAGCGCATCGCGATGCGTCTCGATCAGCCCGGTAGCGCGCGCGTGTTCGGCCAGGAGCAGCGCCTCGATCGCGGGGTTGCTGGCCTCCACGTCGGTGCAGAGGTTGTCCTCGCTGTTCGTGGAGACGTCGCTGCGGCCGATGCGCGCGCCGTGGCCGAGGTGGCGGATCATGCGGGCCGCTGTTTCCGTGGCCTTGCGCAGGTCGCTCTCGGCGCCACCCGAACTCAGGTCGACGCCGAAGACGAGCAGTTCGGCGGCCCGGCCGGCGAGGCTCGTGCAGATAGAGTCCAGCAGGTTGCGACGCGACCACACCTTGCGCGAGGTGTAGGCGTTGTAGCCGCCTTCGAAGCTGGCCACGTGGATCTTGATCTCCTGCGGGGCGCGGCCGAAGAGGAGCGCGTGCACCAGGCCGTGACCGGCCTCGTGCACGGACAGCAGTGCGCGGAAGTCGGCGTTGTTGCGCTGGCGCAGCCGGTTGATCTCAAAGGGCGCGGCGATGGCCTGCGACTGGCCGCGCCAATGCGCCACCAGGCTGCGGCCGTCGGCCGTGAGGACCACGGTTTCGCCGGAGGATGCACCGCGTTCGAGCGCCCACAGCGCCGCCTTGGCCAGCCCGGCGCCGAGGATCGCATGCAGCGAAGAGAACAGCGGCCGGGTGCCCTGGGCGGGGAAGACGCCGTTGGCGTAGATCTGCTCGCGCACGCGGGCATCCAGTTCGAAGCGAAGGCCGCAACGGCTCCCGGTTTCGCGGGCGTAGCGCTCGCAGCCCTGCTCGATCAGCTGCTCGTAGGCGTGGCGCGAGAGGGAGGGGTAGATCACATGCTCGTTGCCAAGCCGCGCCACCTGCTCCGGCTTGAAGCGCTTGTTGAGCGCCTGCTTGACGTCGATGACGCTCAACTTCCCGGTCAGCGCGTGGAAGATGTCGGCGTCGCTGTCGCAGTCGTCCACGCTGGTGGCCAGGTCCTCGTAGGACTCGTCGAGGTTGCCGCAGACGAAGACGAGCAGGCGGCTGTAGTCGGTCTCCCATCGCTGCTGGCCGTTCTCGCGGAACGCGCGCAGGCGCTCCTGGATCTGCTCGGGCGTCCAGGCCATGATCTCCATCAGCGGCTCGTCGAGCTTGAGGTTGCGCTGCAGCTCCTGGGCCTCCCAGCTGCGCAGCTTGAAGCGCAGCTTGGCGTCGCTCGCCTCGGCGCGCTCGGCGTCGAAGGCCGCTTCGGCGATGGACGATTCGATGTCGTTCAGGAGCGAGAGCGCCGGCGGCAGGCGGCCATCGGACAGCAGCGCCCAGACGTCCTGGTAGCGCTCGACCCGCAGTTCGCCGCGCTTGTTGTCGATGGTACGGAAGCGCTGGAACTCGTCGAGCACGAGGATGCCTGGCTCGCCCTCGCGCACGCCCGACTGCGTCAGCATGCCCGAGATGCTCTGCGCGCCGCGCCAACCCGCTCCGTTCGAGAAGCCGTCCATCTGCACTTCGACGAAGCGGTCGTAGAAGCCCAGCAGCTGCGCCAGGCGGCGCACGAGCTGGGTCTTGCCGGTGCCCGTCAGGCCCCAGAGGCAGACGATGACGGGCCGCGACACAAGCTCTGGCAGCACGTACCAGGCGCGCACGGAATCGATGACGCGGTCGATGATGGCGTCGATGCCGAACAGCTCGGTCTTGAGCCCGGCGGCGATCTCCTGCAGCTGTCGGTTCTTCTGCGCCAGCTGCACGCGCAATTCCAGGGAATCAGTCATCCCAATCCTTTCGTCGCAGCAGCGCCTGCAGCGCCACGCGGTCGGCACGGCGCTGAGCGCCGCGGCTTTGGATGTGTTGGCCTGCGCCACACAAGCCACGCTGGCCGAGCGCACGCGCCACGGGGTCGCGCGCGCCGGGGCTCGTCTCGAGCACCAGCGTCATTGGCTGTTTCATGCGGCGCAGGGCCTTGACCCGCCCCTCATCGAGGGCGCGGGAACGGAGTTGTGCACTCATTTCGGTTCCGAAAAGCAAAAGCCCCGGCTCTGGTGGCTGCGGGGCTTTGCTTAGCCAGCGCGGTCTGAGGCCGTATCTGTGAACAGACACGGTTCAGCCGGGGCTCGGGAACCGTGTTCAGTCGATCGTCGAGATGAACAAAGAGGACATAGAGGGAATCTCCGTTATGCGGGCGCTGTCGTGGGCGCCTCCAGCAATAGGGAGCGGATGATGCGGGCGGCGACGCGAATGCGCAAGAGGG